>Ga0114960_10001740_pt1 | contig 17369 bp, 21 predicted proteins | sample C_130625_MF_Meta_FD_92637 | JGI IMG/M metagenome (GOLD analysis project Ga0114960, IMG submission 92637) | Freshwater microbial communities from Lake Croche, Canada to study carbon cycling - C_130625_MF_MetaG | ecosystem: Environmental > Aquatic > Freshwater > Lake | place: Lake Croche, Canada... | reverse complement strand
GCGAGTTGCGCGTTCGCAGCGACCTCCGGAGTGATGCTCTGAGGGTTGAGGCCCGGAGGCGCTTCACCCATGTCTTGATATGTGACAATTCCCGTCGCTGCTTGCAGACGTATCACTAGGTCAAGGGTTGACTCCTTCTGGATGTTGTAATCCGAGAGCCAGCGGCCATCTTCAAGCAGTTGGGTGACGAAGATGAGCCGCTGTTGGTCCGGCGGAATGCCCTCTTTGTCCTGGATCTTTTGTTTGACAGTCTCGATTGCGTCTGTCGGTTCAACCTCGAGCGTGATGGTTTTGCCCTGAGGTGTTTTGACGAAGATCTGCATAGCGTGAGGTCCTTGGTGCTCTTCAGCCGGTGAAGTTCGGAGCGATTGTTGATTCCTCATCGCTTGTAGAACTTGTAGTTGACGTGGGTGCGCAAACCTCAATTGCAGTGAGGCTCACTAGGTCAAGCAAGGCGCTTTCCGATAAAGCGGTGAAGACGAGGTCGCAGCTCGTCGTGCCTGCTGGTGCCGTGATTTCTTCGTCGGACTGCGTGAGGCCAAGTAGGGCGTCAGAAGTTGAGCCGGTTGTTGTGGAAACCGTTGCGCCAAGCGCGTCTTTGAAGGTGAGTTCCCAAACGAGAACGTCTTGGGCCCAGAAGGAGAATGCGTAGGTCCCTGGCAAAAGTTCGATGTCGTTTTGGCTGAGGGTTGCGCCAACATTGAGTAGAGCGAGTTGAGCGTTTGGAGCTCCTTGCGCCGTAATGCCTTGCGGGTTGAGGTCGGGTGGCGCTTCGCCTACGTCCTGATAAGTGACAACGCCTGTTGCAGCTCGAAGGCGAATGACGAGCTGAAGAGTCGACTCTTTCTGAATGTTGTAGTCAGCGAGTGTGCGGCCATTCAGGAGTTGTTTTCCGGCGAAGATCAGTCGCTGACGATCGGGTGGGATGCCCTCTTTGTCGTGAATCTTCTGCTTGACGTTTTCGATGGAATCCGAAGACTCAACATCAAGGGTGATGGTTTTACCAGTGAGGGTTTTGACAAAAATCTGCATACCGCTCATTGCTTTGGCGCTTCGCTTTCTTGATGCGGTGGGGTGGAAGACAATGTGGTCATGACGCTTTGCGTTGGATCACGACGGTGACATGTCGTGCCGATTCGAGTCCGGGAAGTGTTTCTGCAGTTCCGTCAGCGGCGGTATGGAACGGATGCGGTGCTGGTGTCGGCTCGATGAGAGTTGCAAATCCTTTTCGTTCAACATCTTCGATCAGATCGCGCATCGGATTTGTTCCATCAAGGAATGTCAGTTCCGCACAGAGAGCGATGAACACTCCGCCGTGTGCAAGAAGTTCGATTCCTTCGAGGATGAATCGACGTGGAAGTTCAAACCCAGTTTCACCGCCCCGTGAGTAAATGCGTCCATGAGCACGATGAGCCGGCACCCATGGCGCGTTGATGCAAACAAAATCAAACGTTCCAGGTCGAAGGCCAGCAGCCACATCGCTCGCAATGACGTGCATGCGAGATTTCGCCGACTCGGGAAGTAGTTCACGACTGAGTTGCGCGGTGTGTGTGGCTCGCTGGTTGATGTCGGTCGCAACCACTGTTTCGTATCGAGAAGTGAGGAACGCAGCGACGAGACCTGTTCCAGTTCCTAGATCGATCGCCCGTTTGCCATGCAGCGCGTACTTCCATGCTTGATCGCGTAAGAGCCACGTGTCGGTGCCGGCATAGACGCTGTCGACCGGAACGTCACCAGCCGAATCGAGAAAGGGGAGGATCGCCATCGCTTTGCCGTCCGACAACACTTCGAAGGAAAGTGAGAATCGACTTTCCTCGGTGATCGTTCCGGCTCCCGATTCAAGCAGCGCGGCGACCTGCTGCGGGCCTCCAAGGATGCGCGACGCAACAGCAACATCGATGTACGTGCCTAACGCGAGATCAGCAAGCGCCTGATTCTTCTCGTCGTCAATTTGAAGACGCCCGAATCGATTGATGAAACCTGCGTTGGCAAGTTGCTGTCCGAGCTCGCGTAGGGCCTGAACGCAAAGCGGCGATGCAAACACGAGTTCGGGAGACCAGTGCTTGAGGAGCGCCGAGTTCGGTGTCACGGCGGCGGCGAAACGAAGGACCAACCCGGTGCGGTATTCCCGGGTGCTCCGTCCTCAAATGAACCGTTGGTGATGAGGTTGCCCGAACCGATGGGATTCGAGCCACCGAGATTCGGTTCGTCGTAGGGGTTTGAAGGGCCCTGCCAGTAGCCAGTGAAACCCTCAGCATCGCCAAGGCATGATTCAGTCGTGCCCGAAACGGTTGCGCTTGCAAGCCCTGCCGGGTTGAGGACCATGAATCCGGCAACGCCAAGTCCGAGGCCAATGGCGCGGCGGCGGCTGATTTCGGAATGCTTGGCCATGCGCAAAAAGTAGCAGATGAGGTAGGTGGTTATTCGTTCGGTCCGGCGCGGCGTAGTCCTGCAGCGTCGACGCGAAGAATGGCCGGCCTTGTGGTCGGCCCTTCATTTCGTTCGTGGTGTTCGGTGTGCGATCAGCCGGCGAAGGCAGGTGTGACCAGTCGGCCTGATGCGACGGTCGTCGTGGTTGTCGTGACGGGAGGGTCCGGTTGAACCTCGAACGCCCCGATGTCGGATTTTGTGCCGTAGATGCGAACGAAGCCGGTGCCGCGCTGGTCGAAGTCATTGCCGGTGAAGGCGGGCAGTGCGGCCATGCCGGTATCGATCGCTGGGCTTCCTGCGAGTAGTGCGAAGGTGTTGGTGGGTCCACCGTTATTTGTGAGTGGTCCGAGCAACAGTGCTGCGCCGGTGACGCCGGTTTGCGTGCCGCCGAGATCGGTGAGGGTCACCGTCGATGTGCCGATGATGGAGTGATCAGACTTCACCGTGCTGTTTGTCTGAATCGATTCTCCGATATCGGAAGTGCCATTTCCGGCGAGAATCGTTGAGTCGAGTTGAAGCAGGTTTGCATTGGCCGGCTTGGTGGTTGGCCCACGAAGATTCTCTGATGTGTCAACACCGTCAATCATCGCTGCACTGTTCTGCGTGATCGTGTCGGCGGTGAGAACAAGGCCGCCCGATGAGCCGAAGATCGCGCCACCTGAACCGGCTGTTGCGACGTTCGAGGCGATGGTGGAGTTCTCAACAGTTAGAGAACCGACAGAGCGGTTCACAATGCCTCCGCCATTGACCGATGCTGTGTTATTCGAAATCGTGGAATTGCGAACGTCAAGTCCGTGGTCGAGGTCACCGTCGGTACTGATGGCGCCGCCAGAACCCGATGCTGCCGAGTTACCGGAAATCGTTGTGTTGTCGATGCTCATGCCTTGACTGACGCGCATGGCACCGCCGTCAAAGTTGGCCGTGTTGTTGGTGAAGACCGAATCGGTGATGACGTTGTCGCCCCCATCGAGGTAGAGAGCGCCCCCGGATCCGTCGGTGGAATTACCGGTGAACGTGGAGTCGGCAATGGTGACACTGCCCAGGGCAAGGTGGAAGGCTCCACCTTCAGTGGAACTGTGATTATTCGTGAAGGTAGATCCCGTGATCGTCGCCCGATCGGCGGTCTGCATCTGGAGGTAAAGCGCGCCTCCTTCGTAACCGACGTTTGCGTCGAAGATGGAGTTGGTAACGGTGACCGGGAAGGACGTCAGGGCGGCAATCACGGTGACGCCCCCAGAGCCAGAAGGAAAAACATTCCCGCTCTGGTTGTTGCTCACCGTGGTGTCGGTGACGGTCAACGAACCGATCGATGGAGAGAACGCAGTGACGGCACCATTATTTGAGTAGTTGCCTGTGATTGTGCTCGAGGAGATCGTGAGGTCTCCGGAAGAATTCACGAAACCGACTGCGCCGCCGTGGGTTGCGTTGCCGCCGGTGATGGTCACGTCGTTGAATGAGAAGGCGCCGGTAGCGGCGTAGACCTGAAACACGGAGTGTCCGGTTGCGCCTCCGTCGCGCCAGCCGCCATCAATCGTGACGGCGTCGAGGCCATTGACCGTGATCGATTCAGTGATGTTGGGCAGGTCAGAGGCGAGGGTGATCGTGCCGGTCAGGCCTGGATCGAACTGAATCACGTCCGCGCCAACAGTGCCATTGGCGTCGTTGATTGCCGATCGCAGAGAACCTTGTCCAGAGTCATTGAGGTTCGAAACGGAGAGAATCGGGTTCGCTGACGCCGGAGACGCGCTGAGCAGGAGCGCGCCCGAGCCAGTGACGAGCATGGCGCCCGAACCAAGGGCAACAGCGCTGGTTCGGCCGACGCGCTTTGCACGTGAGGGGGAGGTGGGTGTTTTGGGGCTCATGGAGTCTCCGGATTCTTTCTGCTGCGCGACTGGCGTTTTGAGCTTGGATTGTTCTGCGCGGGCTCAACTCAGCCAGAGAATTGGCTCGATTTCTATACCAACGTGGCACATGTCGCCATTCGAATGTGGCGCCTTTGGGGCGGTGCCCTACGATGCCAACGGCGAAAGCCGCCGAGAGGGGAGCAACGTGTCCAAGCAGATTCCAATGGTCGACTATCTGGTGCTCGGAGATTCACCGCACCTGGTTGCCAACGAGTGCACCGATTGTGGTGCGAAGTTCTTTGATCGCCGTAATGCGTGCGCATCGTGCGGTGGAACATCGTTCAAGAAGACCGATATCGCCACCGAGGGTGAAATTCGCTCGTTCACGATCGTCACGGCGTTCATGCCCGGTGCCGACAACTACGTGCCAGTGGTTGTTGATCTTGGCGGCACGAGCGTGCGCGGTCAGCTCATCAATACTCCTGCCGAGGCTGCGAACATCGCGCTCGGTCAGAAGGTTCGACTCACTACCTATTCCATCGGCGCCGACACTGCAGGCACCGAGGCCATCAACTACGGCTTCGAGCCGGTCAACTGAGGGGACTGACAATGGCAAACGATGACATTTGGATTCTCGGCATCAACATGACCAAGTTCGGAAAGCATCCGGACAAGGACGTTGTCGATCTTGCTTCCGAGGCTGCGCTTGCTGCGCTCGCCGACGGTGGCGTCACGATCAAAGACATGGGCATCCTCGCTGCCGGCAACCTCATGGGCGCTGCGGCAGGTATCGGTCAGCAACTGCAGAAGCAGATTGGTCAGACCGGTATTCCGGTGTTCAACGTCGCAAACGCGTGTGCAACGGGCGCGACCGCGCTTCGTACCGTGATCATGGCGATCAAGGCTGGCGAATGCGACATGGGTCTTGCTGTTGGTGTCGAGAAGCTGTCGGGTGCAGGCATGCTCGGCGCTGGTTTCGGTGCAGCCGCATCTGACGAGTGGACACCGGCGGGTCGTTACGGCGCAGTGTCTGGATTCGAAGGCAAGCTCGGCACCGACATGATGCCCGGCGTGTTCGCGCAGGTGGGTATGGAATACCTCCACAAGCACCCCTACGACGGAGCCGACTTCGAACTCTTTGCTGGTATCTCGGCAAAGAACCATTTCAACTCCACCATGAATCCGCTTGCGGCAATTCAGAAGGACATGTCGGTTGAGCAGATCATGGCCGAGCCCATGATCGCCTACCCGAACACTCGTGCAATGTGCTCGGCAAACAGCGATGGTGCTGCGGCAGCTGTTGTTGTTTCCGGTGCGAAGTTGCGCACGTTGTCGAAGGAACAGCAGAAGCGGGCCGTGAAGGTTTCGGCATCAATCCTTACGAGCGATCCGTACCAAGAGGCATGTCAGATCCTTCCCGACGTCAACACGCTCACGCGTTCGGCAGCCAAGCAGGCCTATGAACTTGCGGGCATTGGTCCGGAAGATCTCGACCTTGTCGAACTTCATGACTGCTTCGCTACTGCGGAACTCGTGCATTACGACAACCTCATGCTTTGCAGCGAAGGCAATGCAGTCGACTTCTTCCTTTCGGGCGCAACCACGCGTGACGGCAAGACTCCAGTGAATGTTTCTGGTGGTCTTGAGTCGAAGGGTCATCCCATCGCCGCAACGGGCATCGCCAACATCTGGGAAATCTGTTACCACCTGCGCGGTGAAGCAGGTCCTCGTCAGATCGAAGGCGCAAAGGTTGGACTTGCGCACGTCATTGGCCTCGGTTCGGCCTGTGGTGTGCACATCCTCGAGAAGTCCGGACTCTGAGACCCAGCGTCAGCGGGTCGTTCATCGTGAGTTCTCGACTTCCAGCGTCTGAACGTCGCCAGCAGCTGCTTGATACAGCGCTGGCGACGTTTGCGCGTCTGGGATACCGAGATGCTGCGATGAACGACATCGCCGACGCAGCTGGCGTTACAAAGCCGGTGCTGTACCAACACTTCGCCTCGAAGCGCGAATTGTTTCTTGAATTGCTGGCCGATGTTGCGAGTCGTTTGCGTTTGGCGGTGCGCGATGCGGTCGCATCATCGGCAACCGTTGGTCCTCGGGCCCAGGTCGAGGCCGGTTTCGCCGCTTGGTTCAGCTGGGTCGACACCAATCGCGATGGATTCACGGTGTTGTTCGACAGCGAAGTGCGTCGCGACCCCGAGTTCGCGGAACAAGCTGCCAAGGTGCAACGGCAAATGGCCGACACCGTTGCTGAATTCATCGTTGCCGAAGGGCTTGAGCCTGACCGCCGTCGCCTCTTGGCCTACGGAATCGTTGGGCTTGGCGAAAGTACGTGTCGTCGCTGGCTCGAAAAAGAAATTGATCTCGACGCTGATGAACTCGCCGTGCAGGTTGCAGGTCTTGCGTGGTCAGGCCTGCGCGGACTTTCGCCGAACTAATCGCTCGTTAGCGGCCGTTCTCGAGGTCGTCACGTTCAGCAGCTTTCACCGCGTAACCGGCGACGATCGCTGGTGCGAGAAGCGCGGAACCGACCGCCATCAAGATGACGATCGCCGTTACCAATCCGCCAGTGAACCCGGCGAAGAAGCCGACAAAGAAGATCACGACGGCAATGGCGAATAACAAATAGCCAATCCGTTGTGCCATCGACGCAGCTCGCGCGATCTGCGCACGGCGCATGCGCACGGGGTCGTTCGAGTAATCAGGCTGATCGGTCACGGCAACCAGCCTGCCTCATCGAGGAGGGCAGTCAGTGCCGTTTGCATGACCTCGAGTGAAAGGGTGGATCCCACGACTTCAACGTTGTGGTCAAGAAGCGAGCGATCGGTTGCGGCGAGCCATGACTTGAGGGGTTCGACATCGTCAGCATCGAACCACATGAACCCGAGCGCTCGAAGTTCTTCGGCAACGGGGTAGTGGCTAACGATTGCGGGTCGTCGATGAATTGCCGCATCGATCGGAGGATTGCCGAAACCTTCCCACGTCGATGGAAAGACGACGATGTCACTTGCGGCGTACATGTCGGCGAGTGAACTCGAGGATTCGTGCACGACCTTGATGCCGCGTGAACGGGCATTAGCAAGGAGAGCATCAAGAGTCTCGCCGTAGCCCTCCTCGGCCGGTCCGGTGATCCAATACGTCGCGCCGAGTTCCTGTGCGATGTCGATGGCGAGCGGAACGTTCTTTCGTTCAATCGCTCGCACCGGATGCACGAGGACCAACTCATCTGGGCGAAATCCAAGGCGGCGTCGTTCGCTTTCTCGGTCACCCAGTTCGGCGTGGACGTCGAACCCATTGCGAATGGTCAGTGCATCGAATCCACGCTCAACGAACTGCCGTCGGGTGAGTTCATTGATCGTGACGTGACGCCACTGTCCGCTCGGCACGGCCTCGCGGGGAGGGAGTTCAACGACGTCTGCGTAGCGGTCGCGCTGCCAGGCCGGGTCGTGGTGATGCCAAATGGTTGGTAGACCTTGGCGGGCCCGCGCCACCGCTAGTGCGGCAGGGAGATTCATGGGGATGGAGCCGAGGTTCTCAACGATGACGAGATCAACACCGGCAAGGGCAGTCGTAACCGCGGCGCAAAGTCGTTCGATGTCCGCCCCGGTTGCTGCGTCGGGGCCGTAGAGGCCGGCAGCGCCGTCGGGCCACCTCCCGATCGCGAGGTCGGGGATGACAACGTCAACAGTGCCCTCGCCGGCAACGGTTCGAATCTCGAATCCGACACGATGCAGCGCCTGCATCCATGTATCGGCCACGATGGACACTCCATCGGTACCGCCGAGACGAAACGAAAGAACAGCGCACGTGGACATTGACACCGGAAGGGGACGAGGGTGACCGACGGGATCGACGGCGAAGGCCTCACGCTACCGGCCGATCCTGAGATGGTTCGGGCCTCAGCCCGTGCCGTACTCGAGGCCAACTGGCGACCAGAGGGCTACACCGTCCCCAACGCCGAGGTGTATCCGTTTCAGTGGCTCTGGGATTCCTGCTTCCACGCCATCACATGGGCCGACCTTGGCGAATCAGATCGGGCCCGGAGTGAACTCGCTCACCTCTTCCGAACGCAGAATGCCGAGGGATTCGTTCCGCACATCGATTACGAATTTTCACCGAATCATCACGGCGACTTTTGGAAACGCGAAGGTCACTCGTCGATCACGCAGCCTCCAATGTTTGGCCATGCAATCGCCGAGCTCGCGCGACGCAGCGTCGACGTCAGTGATCTTGTTGGCCCGGCAACTGCGGGGCTCAACTTCTTGTTTGATCGTCGCGCGCGCGTCGACGGTTTGATTGCGTTGTGTCACCCGTGGGAAAGCGGTGGCGATGATTGCCCGCGTTGGGACCATTGGTCTCCCGATGGCTGGGATGTCAGCAAGTGGCGTGAAACGAAAGGCGCGCTTGTTGGAACTGTGCAACATTCGACTGTGGGTTCACCAATATCGAATCCGTCGTTTGTGGTTGCGAGTTGTGGGTTCAACGCACTCGTTGCGTTTAATGCATATGAACTCGCGTCAGTGACGGGTGATGCATCGTTGAATGAGAAGGCCGAAGCATTGAGCCACCGATTGTTTGAGCAGTGGGACGAACAAATCGGAACATGGGTTGACGCAGGTGATTCAGCAACCGATTCGGGCCGAGTTCGTTCGCTCGATGCGATGCTCCCTGTTTTGGTAACTGCAAACGAATCAGTAATCGAAAGGGTTTTCAGCGACCTTCGCGATGAAACTGCATTCGGTGGAGCAACTGGTCCGACGGGTATGCACCGTGATGAACCAACCTTCGAAGCGCGTACCTATTGGCGTGGTCCTGCGTGGCCACAACTCACCTATTTGTTTTGGGTCGCTGCGCGACGACAGAGACGCGCGGAAGATGCGACTGCATTCGCAGACATGCTCACACGCGGCGCGGTTGCATCATCGTGGTCCGAGTACTGGGACGCGAACGATGGCACTGGCTTAGGTGCAGCGCCGCAGTCTTGGGCTGCGCTTGCCGCTGTCGTTCAGCCTCGTTGACGTTGCGCGAGGACTAACTCAGGAAGCGCGGTTGATGCGAGCGGCTTGGGCCGCTGCTGCCGCGTCTTCGCGTTCAATCTCGGCTGCAGTGAGAATGCGAACGGAACTGCCGCCAGCGGGAACTGGTCGGGGCGGCGGCACAAGAGTGGTTGCACGAACAGCGGGGTCGAGCAACGTGCCCGAGATGCGAACTTCGCCAGTGAGATCACGGGTAAGGGCGAGGTGATTGCGGGGATCGGGAACGACCTCGACGATCGACCAGAGTGCGGCATCGGCCCCGATGGGAAGACGAACCTCGGCGGGCCGGCGAGTAGTCCGCGGCTGGGCGGCCTCGCCAGACCGACGGTTGGCAATAAGAGCGATGACGAGGAGGACTGCAAGGAGGAGAGCAGCAATCACGAGCACCATGAGGAAAAAGTAGAACCACCGCGCGTCGGTGTGGTGGATACTCAAAAGTGATCTCGCGGCGCGCGTTCGCCGCGCGCTGACGAACGCGAATGCGTCAGCGCTTCGAGTCTTTAACGGATCCGGTGAGCTTGCCTTTGGGATCGAACGCGGTGCATCCGATCACCTGAACGCCGCGATTGCGCTGCTCTTCAGTTGGCAAAACCCAGCCGACTTCGAGTGACGAGCTCGGGTACGCAATTCCCACGTAGGTCTTGAACGCAGCCGGACACAATTTCTTCGCGGCGGTGGTGAATTGCTCGGCGGTGGGGGTCGGAGTCGGAGCGAGGCCCGCTCCAGGTGTGGCGATCACTTCGTATTGGTGAGGAAGATCGCAACTGAGGCGCAACATCACGTCTTTGTCGCTCTTCATGGTGGCGTCGGCAGCGGGGACGGCTCTTGTGGTGACGGCCTTGCCGGTTGCAACCGATCGAAGGTCAATGCAGTCGCCAACAACCGGCCCATAGACAAAGGAGATTCGACCGACGCCCGCTTCGGGTTCGAGGGTCGTCGTCGTGGTGGGGCCGGGGGCGGTCGAGGTTGTGCTGGCGGTCGTGGTGGATGAAGAGGAACTCTTCGATGACGACGAGCAGGCACCGAGCACGATCGAGGTGACGGCGAGTGCGGCGAGGAGGCCGATGAGTCGATGGCGTGTCGTCATAGTCAATAGGACGCGGGTAGGAGGTGGGCAATGTTGGTGAAGGCGAAGAACATCAGCACGAACACGATGGGGGTACCGACGGCGTAGGTGGCGAGAAACTTCCAGTCCCTCAAGCGTGACACGCGTTGCGCGCGTTTCCGCAGCAGGGTTGGTGTCCAGAACCGAGCCAGCCACCAAGTACCAAACCAAACGAGACCTGTGAGTAGCGACCAAAAAATCGCCGCCGGCCAGGCTGATGAATCTCCACTGGCAAGGGCGTCAGTGGATGCGTCGGTTGTGACCCCGTCATAGGTGGGTATCGGAGTCGGTGGCGCGGGATTCGAAGTGAGCGTGGCCGTCACCACGATGCGTTGTGACGCGGTGAACTTCGGATGACACGCCATGAGCGTGAGGCGATTCCCGACGTTTTGTTCGAGGATCGATAGGTCGTTGGGCGAAACGATGATGTGGCCCGAGGTCGTTCCATCCTTCGGGTCAATGTGGGCGTCGACTTTGTAGGTAAACGTTCCCTGCAACGTCTGGACAGTGATGGTGTCGCCGGGCACGAGTTCGTCGATGCGATTGAACGGGGCTTTGTAGGTCGTGCGATGACCAGCGACCGCCGCGTTACCCGGTTGGCCGGGGAGCGGAGTTTGTGGGAAGTGTCCTGGTCCTTGTTGCAGCCATTTGAGATCAACTCCCTGCACCATGACGAAGTCTGAGTCGATCGTCTTCATCGTGATTCGGGCAATCGGATCGCCGGGTTCCGGGATCGGAAGGTCGGCCGGAGCCGTCACGACTGGTTCGGGCTCTGTCGGCGTTGGCGTTGGCGCTGGCGCCGGCGTGAACTCGGCAATCTGAGTGTTGAACTCTTTTGTGAGGTTGTCCTGTGCTCGTGCTGTCGACAGGCCCGTTCCCCAGAGTTGGTAGGCGACGAAAAGGAGAATCACGACGCCTGCTCGCATCATGAACCGCCCGATTGCGCCCACGACGCTCCACAACTGCACGGGCGAACCCTAGCGAGACCCGTCGCTTGGTCTCACGGCAGGGGTGACCACTACCCTCAGGTCACCCCATGGAGCCCGATGACCTCACTTTCCGGTCCGGGACGGAGCCCGTGGTCCACCTCCGCGGGGCGGTGGCCCTGCTCGGCCGATTCCCTGCCCTTGCCGGTGTCGATCTTGATGTCGACCGGCGCCGCATCGTGCTCTTGCGCGGCGCGAATGGAGCGGGCAAGACGACGCTCCTTCGAGCACTTGCGGGGTTAGTGCCGATCACCTCTGGCGAGGCCGTGGTTTTGGGTGTCGACCTTCGGGAAGATCGGCGCGCGGTTCGGCATCGCGTTGGCTTGCTGGCGCATGGCACCGGTCTCTATGACGAACTCACCGTTGAGGACAATGTCCGCTTCTGGACCCAGGCGGCGCGCGCCGATATCGCTGATGCTGATGCTGCGATGGCTCGCCTCGGTCTTGATGGGCGTCTGCGTGATGTTGCTGTCGGTCGTTTGTCGACGGGCCAGCGTCGACGGACCTCGCTTGCCTGTTTGCTCGCTCGTCGCCCAGAACTCTGGCTGCTCGACGAGCCACACGCCGGTCTCGACAAAGAAGGTCGCGACATTGTCGATGCACTTGTTCGTGATGCGGCAGCGGCAGGAGCAACGATCATCCTGAGTTCGCATGAACTCGATCGGTCGATGGATCTTGCGAACGAAATCGTGACGCTTGGCGGGGGCGTTGCGCTTGACGGCGGCGTCGAAGGCGGTGACGGTCATGCTGACTGATGCTTGGTTGATAGCCCGCAAAGATCTCAAACTCGAAATTCGATCGCGTGTCGCGCTCAATCAGGTCATTCCCTTCGCAATCCTCGTACTTGTGCTTTTCGCTTTTGCCCTTGACCCTGATCGTGGTCTTCTGCAGAAGGCCACCCCGGGCCTGTATTGGATCGCCGTACTTTTCAGCGGTCTCCTGGCGATGCAGCGGTCGTTTTCAGTGGAGGCAGCCGACGGTGTGACCGATGCCCTGCGGCTTTCAGGACTGACCCCTGGCGGCATTTACCTCGGCAAAACCCTGTCGGTCGCGGTCCAGCTGCTTGTGCTCGAAGTGCTTCTTGGCGCTGGAGTTGCGCTGCTGTACGGCACAGCGGTTACCGGCTGGCTCTTACTCGTCACCACGATTGTGGTCGCGACCGCGGCCATCTCGACCGCCGGTACCCTCTTCGGCGTTGTGGCAGCGGGTCTCCGAGTACGTGAAACCCTCCTTCCACTCCTACTGTTGCCAGTACTCGCTCCGGTCTTGATCGGATCAACTCGTGCCTTCGAGGCAGCGCTCAGCGGAACTCCGTCCGAGGGCTGGCCGTGGGTCGGGTTGATGAGTGTGTTCGCCGCTGTGTACGTGGTGGCCGGAATTTTCGGATTCGGCCCCTTGATGGAGGAATCGTGACCACCGAGACCGTCGGGTCAGTTGAGGCCAGCGACAACGGGCCGATGTCCACCGGTTCGCGTTCGACGATGATTCTTGGCATCGTCACAATCATTGCGCTTGGCGTTCTCGTCCTGTTTGGCCTCATCCTCAGCCCGGCTGACGAGAACCAGGGCGAAGCTGTTCGCATCATGTATGTGCATGTGCCGTCGGCAACGCTTTCCTACGTCGGTTGTTTCCTGACAACGATCGGCTCTGTCATCTACCTGTGGCGTAAGTCGCGTTGGTGGGAGCTCCTCGCCTATGCCAGCGCCGAGGTTGCCGCTCTTTTCACAGCGTTCACGCTGATCACCGGAATGTTGTGGGGCCGTCCGACATGGGGCGTGTTCTGGATCTGGGATGCACGGCTTACTTCTGAAGCGATGCTCATGCTTTTGCTGCTTGGGTACCTCGCCGTCCGCGGTCTTGCTGCCGATTACCAAGTACGAGCGAAGCGTGCAGCAATCGTTGGGCTGCTTTTAGTGCCCAACGTGCTGATCGTTCGCGAATCAGTTCAGTGGTGGCGCACCTTGCATCAGAAGCCAACGCTTTCGTTGGCCGGTGCGCATATTGAAGGACTGATGCTGTTCTCTCTCTTTACCGGCTTTATCGCAATCACGCTTGCGTTCACTTGGATGGTCATTCATCGATTCCGTGTCGCATGGCTTGAAGAGCAGGTCGATCTCGAAGGTCTCGATACGGCAATTGCCGAACGACGCGCAGAAGGGGTGGTGTCGTGAACACCTCCGTGATCTTCGCTGAGGCCACCGGTACCTGGCCCTATGTTGCTGCTGCGTGGGCAGTTGTCTTCGGTGGCATGGGTGCGTACGCGATCGTCACTGTCGTGCGCGGTCGTCGCCTCAGTAAGAAAGTTGCACCGGAGAAGCGTCGATGGAGCTGACCCCGCGAACCGGCCCAGATTCACAGAGCGGCGACGATGCATCTTCTACGCCGCGCAAAAAGCGTCGCGTGAGTTTTCCTGCCCTCGCTTTGTTGGTTGCCGTCGTTGCAATCGGCGGATTTGTCATGGTGCAAGCTCTCGGCAGCGCGACAACTTTTTATCGAAATGCTGACGAAGCGGCTTCGCAGCGCGAGTCTCTTGGCGTGAAGCGTTTCCGTTTGCAGGGAACGGTTGTTCCCGGAACGGTCGTGCAAACAGGCGATGGCGTCACCTTCGAAATTTCGTACAACGGTGTCCCGATCACGATTCATCATGTTGGCGATCCGCCCGAGATGTTCAAAGAGAACCAAGCAGTCCTGCTCGAGGGTCACTTCGATGCCGATGGTACGACTACGTATGACTCCGACCTCATGATCGTGAAGCACAGCGAGGTTTACAAAGAGAAGCAGCAAGAACGCCTGAACGAGGCACAGGTGAACGGGCAGATCCCCGTCACCACGAGTCGGAGCGGCTCGTGAATCTCGCACTTGGACGTGCAGGTGTCACCCTCGGTCTTGCTGCAGCGATTCTTGGTGCCGTCACGGTTGGTTACGGACTGATCCGTCATCGCCCTGAACTGGTTCGCTTGTCACGGTGGTATGCCGCGCTCGTTTTTTTCGGTGGTCTCGTTGCTGCCATCGCAATGGAACGCGCCCTCATCACCCGTGACTTCACGGTGAAGTACGTCGCCGATAACGGTTCAACAAAGACTCCGGCGCTCTACAACTTCGCAACGTTGTGGGGAGCCCTCGAAGGTTCGATCATCCTTTGGGCTCTCATCCTCGGCGGTTATCTCGTTGCCGTGGTGCTGAAGTTCCGTAAACGTCTCGCCGACCCTCTTGTTGGCTGGGCGCTTTTCACGATGCTCATCGTGTGCGTTTTCTTCTTCTGGATGCTGGTGGGTCCGGCCAATCCATTTAAGAGTTTCTCGCCGCCGGTGGGCTTTGATGGTCCCGGACCAAACCCATTGCTGCAGAACCATCCGCTCATGGCGTTCCACCCGCCCATGTTGTATCTCGGTTACGTCGGGTTCACCGTTCCGTTTGCATTCGCAATTGCGGCATTAATTACGGGCCGCGTTGGCGAAGGCTGGTTGCTGGCCACTCGCCGTTGGACGCTCATTGCGTGGGGTTTCCTCACCGTCGGAATCATTCTCGGTTCATGGTGGTCCTACGAAGTGCTTGGTTGGGGCGGGTACTGGGCGTGGGATCCCGTCGAGAACGCGTCGTTCATGCCGTGGCTTACTGGCACCGCCTATTTGCACTCGGTGCTTGTGCAGGAACGCCGAGGCATGTTGCGGGTCTGGAACATCTCGTTGCTTTGCGCCACGTTTGCGCTCACGATTTTGGGAACGTTCATCACGCGTTCCGGAGTGCTCGAGTCAGTGCACGCGTTCACGACGTCGGGCATCGGCGTATCGCTCATTCTCTTCTTCGCCCTGATCGTTCTCACCACAGTTGTTCTGATCGGCTGGCGTGGCGATCGATTGCGATCGCCAGGTCGAATCGATTCTCCGTTATCGCGTGAAGGTGCGTTCCTCGCCAACAACGTTTTGTTTGCGGCCTTTGCGTTTGTGATTCTTCTTGGCACGTTGTTCCCACTGATCGTCGAGGCAATAAATAACGACCGAGTGTCAGTAGGTGTGCCGTACTTCAATCGCATGACCATGCCGATTGGTATGACGTTGCTCTTCCTCATGGCGATCGCTCCGGTGTTGCCGTGGCGCAAAGCCAGCGGTGAGCTTCTTCGACATCGTCTGATTTGGCCGGCATGGATTGGTATCGGCGCAATGGTGCTGGCTGTGTTCGTCGGTGCTCGGGGAGTTACCCCGGTGCTTGCGTTTGGTCTTGGTGGTTTCGCAGCAGGCTCCGCCGGTCGTCAGCTCGTACTCGCGACTCATCGTCAAGGTTGGCGTGGCCTTGTCGGTCGTGCGAACGGCGGAATGATCGTCCACCTCGGCGTCGTGATTATTGCTGTCGCGTTCGCAGCGAGCAGCAGTTACGTGCGCCAGGCCGAATTCACGCTTACGCCGGGACAATCAGCACAGTTCGCCGGACACACCTTGTTGTACGAAGGTCAGAACGTGAAGCAAGAGTCGGCCAAGATCGTCGATCAGGTGCTGATCCGTATCGATGGCACCGGTCCTTGGGCGCCGTCGCTCAATAAGTTTGCGAACGGCAATCAAACAATTGGTACGCCATCAGTGCGCTCAACGTTTACGGATGATGTTGCGTTGTCGGTGATCGCTATTAAAGACGGCGACAATGGTTCCGTCACCATTCGAGTGACGGTGCAACCGCTCATCATCTGGCTCTGGATCGGTGGCGCAGTGATGGCATTGGGCACATTGCTTGCGGTCTTCCCGGGACGTCGTCGAAATCCGCTAGATGCAGTTTCCGCGCCGGTTTCGGTTGAACCTCCCAAGGAACCGACAGGGGCGCCGGCGTGACCGACGTATCTCCGGAATCAGCCGCGCCTCGTGGCGGAAGCAAACTTGCGCGGAACGCCGCGATCGTCGTTGGGATCGTTCTTGTTGCGCTGATTGCACTGCTCGCAACCCGTGGCACAAGCACGCCGATCTCTAGTCAGATCGTTGGTCAAGCGGCACCTGATTTCACCGGAACAACACTCGACGGATCGATGTTTCGAATGGCGAATCACCGTGGCGAGTGGGTGCTTGTGAATTTCTTCGCCACTTGGTGCACCCCTTGTCGCCTTGAGGATCCACAGATTCAACAGTTCGTTGATTCACACAAGTCCGACCCGGTGCAAGTTGTCAGCGTTGCTTTTTCCGATGATGCCAAGTCGATTCAAGAGTTCTGGGTGAAGGAACGAAATACGTGGCCAGTCATTTCGAATGACACCGGTTTGATTGCACTTGACTACGGCGTCACCAAAGTTCCTGAGTCCTACATGGTTGCGCCCAGCGGACTTGTTATCGCTGGCTTCTTTGGCGGAGTCACCGCTGCCGGTCTCGACAACGTGATTGCTGACAACGGCGGCATGGCTATGACTGGTTCGGGGACGGGAACGAAATGAGTTCGACCTCAGCATTCGCTAAGGGTTCACCGGTCCGACGATGGGCTCCGTGGATCGCAGCAATCGTTGTTGCCGTTGCAGCGCTTTCCATTGCTGCCTTCGGAACTCGTTCAGCCCCCACTGCTCAAGATCGCGTGAGTTCGATTTCTCGAACGGTGAAGTGTCCGGTGTGTTCTGGAGAATCAGTTGCCGAATCGAATGCTCCCGCATCGCAAGAGATTCGTCGTCAGATCGCCGAGCAGGTGCAGCAAGGTCAAACCGACGATGAGATTCGTTCGTTCTATTCCGCAAAATATGGACAAGCAATTCTCCTCACACCTTCAGCTTCAGGCGTAAATGTCTTGGTGTGGATTCTTCCAATCGTTGCGCTCGCCGTTGGCATCGCTGCACTTGCGATCGTCTTTCGGCGTTGGTCGTCAATGCCCCAAGAGCGCGCGACCGACGAAGACCGTGAACTTGTCGAGTCGGCACTTCACCCTGAAGAACAGGCCGACGAAAACGATCCTCATGGCGAGGGAGTATCGAGGTGACCGCGCCAACTGGCGGTACCGCTGC
>Ga0114960_10001732_pt1 | contig 17398 bp, 2 predicted proteins | sample C_130625_MF_Meta_FD_92637 | JGI IMG/M metagenome (GOLD analysis project Ga0114960, IMG submission 92637) | Freshwater microbial communities from Lake Croche, Canada to study carbon cycling - C_130625_MF_MetaG | ecosystem: Environmental > Aquatic > Freshwater > Lake | place: Lake Croche, Canada... | reverse complement strand
CCACCAGCAGTAAGCGCCCCACCAGCAGTAAGCGCCCCACCAGCTGTAAGCGCCCCCGCGGCAGTAACCGTGCCACCAGATACGATATTTTTACCAACGGCCAAGTTACCGTTCAATGACGAATCGGCAATAACGAAAAGGCGGCCACTCATGGATACATCACCGCCTACTAATACACGACCAAGCATAGACGCATCGGATGTAACATAAAGACGCCCATTAAGGGAGGCATCGGCATTTACGACGGAAAACATACCTGTAGATGAAACCACCGAAGGTCCGTAGATAGGGCCCGAAAAAGTGGAACCCCCACTAACTACTAACCCACTCGAATTCATACCCGACGCAGCATTTATTATAGTTCCATAGATAGGGCTCATAAACGTAGAGCCGCCATACATAACCATACCAGAGTTACCATTAAGGACACCATTGACTTTAACATCGGAACTCGTAGTTAACGTCGTTCCGTAAATAGGGCCATTAAAGGTAGAGCCATAGGTCACGTTTAATCCCGCATTGGCATTGATAACACCGGCCGAGGTTATGGTCGAGCTGGTATTTATAGTAGAGCCGTAGATACCGCCCGTAAAAGTGGAACCGCCCGTAACATTTAAATTTGTGGCATTGACTGTGGTTCCAGTGACGGTCGTCCCATTTACCACATTACCATTAATAGGGCCAGTAAAAGTGGACCCGCCCGTAACATTTAACCCCGTGACGTTCGCCGTCGTAATATTCAATACATTACCATTAATCGGGCCAGTAAAAGTAGAGCCGGCAATAGATAAAAGACCATTTTTCGCAGTTAATACGCCGGTCACCGCTACATTACTACCAAACGAGGCATCTCCACCCAAAAACAAGCGGTTATTCGCGGATATATCGGAATTGACGAAGAGGCGGCCACCGAGAGAGGCATCCGAGCCGATTACGGAAAGGCCCGCCGTGGAAACAACCGAAGTTCCGATAATACCGGAGGTAAATGTCGCACCGGCAATCGTAGTGGGGCCGGCTACTGTAAGGCCAGCCGCGGCGGTAACAAGACCACCGGCACTAACCGCACCCGAAGTCGCGACCGTGGTTCCATAAACGGCGCCCGTAAACGTGGCACCGCTACCACTTGCCACCAATAACCCATTTTTGCCAGTCAACAAACCAGCGGCCGTAACATTGGAGCCGAAAGAGGCATCGCCGCTCGCAAAAATACGCCCATTTAAAGATAAATCCTCGCTAATATTGAAAACATTGGTAGTAAGGGTATTGATGATATTATTGTTAGTATATTCTTTTACAGTTATGTTACCCAATATGGTAAGGTCCTTTCCAATGACCAAGTTACCGTTCATGGAGGAATCACCCGCTACGAAAAGACGGCCGTTTAAGGACGCATCGCTACCCACTACGGAAAGAACACCTGCCGAGGTAACTGCGCCAGAGGATACTAAGGAAGGCGTATAGACAGTGCCGGTAAAGGTGGCACCTGCCAAGCCGGCATACGAATTGAGATTAATGCCGACGATACTCGCACCCGTCAAGGTAAGGGTTTGGCCAGGGGGGATAGTTAAACCGCCGTTGGTGGTGACGAGGCCGTTAAATGTAGGCGAGCCCAAGGTGGCATAAGAAGCTATGCCGGTAATAGCTGTAGTGGGAATAGAGTTTATGGGAACAGAGACCGGGCCAGTTACCGTAAGCCCGTTAGCTGCCGTAACAGCACCCGTAAAAGTAGCGCCAGCTAAGGCGGCATACGATGCGATACCTGTTATGGCAGTGGTCGGTATGGAGTTGGAAGGCACGGAAATAGGGCCCGTTACAGTAAGCCCATTGGCGGCAGTTACGAGACCCGTAAACGTCGCGCCAGTTAAGGATGCGTAGGATAAAATATTAATACCTATAACATTGGCACCGGTAACATTAAAGGTTTGGCCTGCGGGAATAGTTAAACCACCGGCGGCAGTTACAGCACCAGTAAAGGTAGACCCGTTCAATGCGGCATACGAAGCAATACCTGTTATGGCAGCGGTCGGTATGGAGTTAGAAGGCACGGAAATAGGACCCGCGACTGTAAGCCCAGATGAGGCATTTACGAGGCCCGTAAACGTGGCGCCCGATAAAGAGGCATAGGAATTAAGGTTAATACCGACGATATTGGCACCGGTAACATTAAAGGTTTGGCCAGAGGGTATAGTTAACCCACCCGCGGCATTAACGGCGCCGGAAAAAGTAGCACCGGATAATGCGGCATACGAAGCGATACCTGTTATGGCCGTCGTAGGAATGGAGTTAGAAGGCACGGATACAGGGCCCGCGACGGTAAGCCCAGACGAGGCATTTACCGAGGTTCCATAGATGGCGCCGGTAAAGGTAGCACCGGATAACGCGGCATACGAAGCGATGCCAGTTATGGCACTCGTCGAAATGGAGTTGGCGGGCACAGATACGGCACCGGCAACGGTAAGACCGCCCCCCACAGAGACCGCGCCCGTGGTTGCCACGGAGGTTCCATAAACGGCACCCGTAAAAGAAGAACCGGCTAAGCTGGCATAAGAGGCAATACCAGTAATGGCCGATGTAGGAATGGAGTTGGCAGGCACGGTTATAGCACCAGTAACGGTAAGCCCCGCACCGGCCGTAACAAGACCACCGGCGCTTACCGCACCCCCGGCCGAAACGGCACCCGAAGTCGCGACCGATGTTCCATAAACACCGCCGGTAAAAGAGGCACCGGATAACGCGGCATACGAGGCGATACCGGTTATGGCGGAAACCGGTATGGAGTTGGCAGGAACGGATATAGGCCCGGTTACAGTAAGGCCAGCACCGGCACTAACCGCACCCCCGGCCGAAATCGCACCCGAAGTTGCGACCGAGGTTCCATAAACGGCACCTGTAAAGGACGAGCCGGCTAAAGCGGCATACGCAGCGATACCAGTTATGGCACTCGTCGGAATGGAGTTGGATGGCACGGATACGGACCCGACCACAGTAAGGCCGGCACCGGCGCTAACGGGCCCGGTGAAAGAGGCACCGGCTAAGGCGGCATACGAGGCGATACCAGTTAAGGCAGTAACAGGTATGGAGTTGGAAGGAACGGATACAGGACCCGTTACAGTTAATCCATTTTTCGCGGTTATGGAATTATTGGCAATAACGCTTCCGCCGAAAGAGGCATCGCCACTAACCATCAAGCGACCATTTAAAGATACGTCTTCACTTATATTGAATATGTTAGTGGTAAGAGTATTGATAATATTGTTGTTAGTATAATTTTTCACGGTTATATTACCCAAAATGGTAATATCTTTTCCTACGACCACGTTGCCGTTTAATGAGGAGTCGCCAGATACAAAAAGCCGACCGTTTAAGGAAGTATCGCTGGTATTTAAAATGGGAGTAGTGAACGAACCATAGTTATTGATGGATGATGTGGAAATAGAACTGGCGGGGAAGGATACAGAGCCACTATTTACAGCGAGGCCGTTTCCTATGGTTACATTTTTGGTTACGTATAAATTACCACCCATAGAAGCATCTTTACCTAATAACAAATTATTATTAAAGGAGGCATCTCCCGATGATAAGACAATACCAGAGGTTGCGTTTAAGTTTCCTATGGAAAAACTCCCGCTACTCATTGCTAATATAATATAGAAACATAATTTATTCCACTACGGATATTTTAACGCGAATTAGAGCATTATTTATTAAAGTCTATTTAATAAATAAAGCCAATTTGTATTGTAATTTTACACTAAATCGAAGGAAACAATGGGAACTACTAATAAAAAGGTGTTATTGTGAAGGTGTTTTTAAGTATAACGCGTTAATGGAAGGGGGTACCGGTTTCACCTCTTTAATAAGAAAACGGCGTCGTTATCGTCCCGCTCGCATTATCATTGACCATAGTAATACTATTCAACGTCGGGGCATTCAACGTATTACCTTGGATCAATTCAACGCGAATACTATAATAAGCGGCATTGGCCACCATGGTATTGGTCGTAAGATTAATATTATTGGAATCCACAGTAGGGTAATTCCAAGTGAAAGACGTGCCTGACGTAATTCTAGAAATCACCATTATGGTGCCCGGGGTAGCGCCGGTTCTATTACCGCCTTGGACTTCAATAACCTGGGTCGACATATTATTCGCCGATGCCCCCTCCGTAACGAAACAGTGGATTTTGGCATAGAACGAATTATTCCCGAAATTTAAGGTTACGCGAGGGGATATAATCGTGGTCGCCACTGGGGAACCAGACCAAGTATAAAATTTGGTAGTTCCGAAAACCATCGTATTTGCGGTGATTTTACCATTCAACGAAATATCGCCACCAACGAATACGTTGGTATTTAAAGATACATCGCCAGTGGAGGTTACCTTACCCGTAAACGCGGGCGCGGCAAGAGTGGCATATCCTTGATTCTTAACAAACGCAGTTGTAGCTACCTTTGTTGAATTATCCGCCGTCGCCTGTGTTAATGCCGATACATTACCGTTTAAGGAAACATCGCCTACTACATATAAACGTCCATGTAATGTCGTATCGTTACCAACAGATAAGTAGCCATTTAATGAGATATCACCAGAGAAGGCACTGGTTCCCGTGAAAGAGCCAGAGTTGGTCAAGCTCTTTACGAACGCGGTAGTTGCGACAAAATTCGAGTTATCGGATGAAGGCTGGGTAACCGCGGTTAAATTACCAACAACGACCAAATTACCGCCGATGCGGCTATTACCTGCCACTAATAAGTTGGTATTGATAGAAGCATCGCCTACCGAGACGGTCAAACCAGCGCCGGCGGTTATTAAACCACTCGCTTGTATAGTCTTATTGGATAACGTCTCCGTGCCATCGAGGGTCGCCAACGTGCGTGTGCCAGTAGGTAATGTCAACGTGCCGCTATTGGATATGGCAGAAATAACGGGTAAGGTAAGCGTCTTATTGGAAAGGGTATCCGTAGTGGCGCGACCGACCAAAGTATCCGTCGATGAAGGAAGGGTTAAGCTTCCCGTTCCGTTTACGATCGTAGACATAATAGGCGCAGTAATGGTCTTATTGGATAATGTTTCCGAGCCATCGAGGGTGGCCAAAGTGCGTGTTCCCGTAGGTAGGGTCAATGTTCCACTGTTAGATATGGCCGTTATCATAGGCATAGTAAGAGTCTTATTCGAAAACGTCTCAGTGCCATCGAGCGTGGCCAACGTGCGTGTTCCCGTAGGTAAGGTCAATGTTCCGCTATTAGATATAGTGGAAATCACAGGCGCAGAAAGAGTCTTATTATAAAGAGTATCCGTGGTGGCACGGCCGACCAACGTATCTGTGCTAGTGGGTAAGCTTAATGTGCCGAGATTTACGATAGTAGACATTACGGGGGCAGTTAAGGTCTTATTGGTGAGAGTATCCGTGGTATCGCGGCCGACCAATGTATCCGTCGAAGTAGGTAACCTAAGAGTGCCCGCACCGTTTACTATATTACCGATGACTGGCGAAGTGATGGTCTTATTAGATAACGTTTCAGTGCCGTCCAAGGTAGCCAACGTATGGGTTCCCGTAGGAATAGTCACGGTTCCGCTATTTAAAATGGTCGATATGGTCGGGCTACTTAACGTCTTATTGGTAAGCGTATCCGCGGTATTTCGGCCGACCAACGTATCCGTGCTCGTAGGTAAGGTTAATGTTCCGGTATTTACAATGGTTGCCATAACAGGAGCGGTTAAGGTCTTATTGGTAAGAGTATCCGCGGTGGCACGGCCAACCAAAGTATCCGTCGAGCTGGGAAGAGAGAGAGTGCCCGCACCGTTTACGATACTGGCAATCGTGGGGGTCGTAAGGGTTTTATTGGAAAATGTTTCCGAGCCATCGAGAGTGGCCAAAGTGCGCGTGCCCGTAGGTAACGTCAATGTTCCGCTATTGGTTATAGTGGCAATGACAGGCGCAGTAAGAGTCTTATTCGTAAGTGTCTGAGAGCCGACCAAGGTGGCAATATTGGAAGATAATGCGGAATCGGCAATAGACGCGCTTGGTAACGTAATAGTCCCACCCGTAGTTATGGTTAAGCCGGCCGTCGTGGTAATCTTGCCGTTCATCGCCAAATTTCCATTTAATGAGAGGTCTTTGCCCATAAATACCTTACCATTCAAGGAGGCATCGCCGGCTACCGCCAAACTACTTTGTATGGTCGCCGATGAGCTTACCGAAATACGACCGTTTAATGAGATATCCTCGCTAATACTAAAAACATTGGTCGTTAACGTATTAATAACGTTGTTTTGAGTATATTCTCTTACAGTTAAGTTACCCGTTACTATCAAATCCTTACCTACGAATACATTTCCGTTTAAGGAGGAGTCGGCAGATACAAACAAATTATTACCCATGGAGGCATCTCCGCTACTTACCGTAAGACCAGCGCCGGCAGTTATTAAACCACTGGCTATAATAGTCTTATTGGATAACGTTTCCGAGCCATCGAGGGTGGCCAAAGTGCGGGTTCCCGTAGGAATAGTAATCGTTCCGCTATTAGATATCGTCGAAATCACAGGCGCAGTCAATGTCTTATTGGTAAGAGTATCCGTGGTGGCGCGGCCGACTAACGTATCCGTCGACGAAGGAAGCGAGAGAGTCCCAGCGCCATTTACGATACTGGCAATCGTGGGCGTCGTAAGGGTCTTATTAGAAAACGTCTCCGAGCCATCTAGGGTAGCCAACGTGCGGGTGCCCGTAGGAATAGTAATCGTTCCGCTATTGGTAATCGTCGAAATCACGGGAGCAGTCAACGTCTTATTGGTAAGAGTATCCGTGGTATTACGCCCAACTAAGGTATCCGTGCTGGTAGGGAGGGTTACCGTGCCGCCGTTCGTAATCGTGGAAATTACGGGGGCAGTCAATGTCTTATTGGTAAGAGTATCCGAGGTGGCACGGCCGACCAACGTATCCGTGGAGCTAGGTAACGTAAGAGTTCCGCCGTTTGCTATGGTCGAAATCACAGGCGCAGTAAGGGTCTTATTTGTAAGAGTTTGCGATCCGATTAAGGTCGCGATATTGGTAGATAAGGCGGAGTCGGATATGGATTGGCTAGGTAGCGAAATCACACCGCTCTTTACGGTAAATCCGTTATTGACGATAACGCGTCCACCGAAAGAGGCATCGGTGCCGACCGTAAGGACATTACCAATCGTCGCATTACCGTTATAACTCATAATAGGGATGGCAACCGTCGCGTCTCCACCTTGATTTACCGAAGGCACAGCGAGCTCTAATCCACCCGTGGAAGAATTAAACGAAAGTGAGGCGGCGCTTTGAGAACCCGAAGCCGTGGTATCCGTGAAATAAATCGTGCCCTTATGGATATAAAGGGAACCAAAAGGCATATCGGGCGAGCCTATGTTATAAATATTTCCGGCCGTGGGTAGGATATTACCAGTTACAACTATGTTATTGGTGCGAAGTTCTCCATTCATAGAAATATCGCTGGCCACTAATGTAGAAGAAAACGTTTTACTACCAGAAATGGTTTGACTTAATGACGCGGTAACAATATTAGATACAGCGGTGTAAGGGATGGAGTTGACGGGGTAAACGGCATTTAAGTTACCGTTAATGGTGACATCACCGCCGACCAATAAGCGGCCATTGAGTGAGGCATCGCCCATGGAGGTGACCTTACCGGTAAAGGTAGGAGCGGCAAGGGTGGCATAGGCTTGGTTTTGGACATAGGCCGTGGTCGCTACCTTGGTCGAGTTATCCGCGGTAGATGGAGTAGGGGCGGTCAAATTACCTGCGACGCTTAGGGCACCGCTAACGCTTAAGGCTCCGCTAACGCTTAAGGCACCATTAAAAGATGCATCACCCATAGATACAACGGTTCCCGTAAAGGTAGGCGAGGCAAGGGTGGCATAGGCTTGGTTTTGGACATAGGCCGTGGTGGCTACCTTGGTCGAGTTATCGGAGATGGACTGAGTGGGGGCAGTTAAGTCACCCGTAACGTTTAAGGCACCGCTAACGCTTAAGGCACCGCTAATAGAGGCGTTACCAAAGCTAGCATTATTCGCACTTACATTACCACCAATGTTCATGTTACCATTTAACGAGGCATCTCCACCAATCGCTAACTTACCGCCTGTAGTAATATCACTGGATACGTTTAACTTGGAATCCATAGATACAATACCAGTAAACGAAGGCGTAAGAAGAGTGGCATAACCTTGGTTTTGGACATAGGCCGTCGTGGCTACCTTCGTCGAGTTATCCGAGACCGATTGAGTCGCAGCCGTCACATTACCACCGAGACTAGAATCACCAGATACAGCAAGTGTGGTAATATTGGCGTTAGTTATAGCCGCAGTAGGTATAGTCGCCGTTCCGGTAAAGATAGGATTGGCCGTATTCGACTTTTGTCCGATGGCCGAATATAAGTGAGTTACCGCACTGGCATCACCATTTAACGAGGTGGATAATTCGTTTATAGTATTCATGGTTTCAGGCGCCGTGCCGATTAAATTACTTAATACGCTACGGACATATCCAGTGGTCGCGACTAAGTTACCGGCATAGTTATTTAAAAGGACTTGCGAAATATCGGTAAACGACGGGAGAGCGGTGCCATCTACGTAGAGATTACCCAAAAACGACTTATCACCGGCAATACCGGTTTGGCTAGCCGACGTATTCATAACACCTCCGCTAATTGCCGAGGGCGAGATAGAAGCCGCGGGCACATTGACGACGCCGCCCGTTAAAATAAGGTCACCGCTTAATACGCTATCACCACTTACCGTAATACCACTAGTAAATACGGGGGCAGTAATAGGAGCATACGTGCTTAAAATAACGGAATTGGTATTTAATATTTGGTTTCTGACAAACTCCGTAGTGGCGACCTTGGTGGAGTTATCCGAGGTGGATTGGGTAGGGGCGGTTAAGAGACCGGCTACGTTCATATTACCTCCAACAGTTACGTTACTGTTAAGAGAAACATCACCAGTTATTGCCATACGATTACCGAATACCGCATTACCGGCAACATAGAGGCGGCTATTCATGGAAACATCGCCCGTGGAGATGACTTTTCCGGTAAACGTAGGATTCGCACTATTCGATTTATTACCGATGGCCGTATAGATATTCGAAACGGCACTGGCATCGTTATTTAAAGCACTGGCCAACTCATAAATCGTATTTAATGCTTGAGGAGCGGTGCCAATCAAATTACTCATGATACCGCGGACATAACCCGTGGTCGCTACTAAGTTACCGGCATAGTTACTTAAGAGGACTTGAGAGATATCGGTAAAAGCAGGGAGTCCGGTGCCATCCACATAGAGATTACCCAAGAACGATTTATCGCCGGCAATACCCGTTTGAGTAGATAATTTATCGACTACACCGCCGAAAATGGCCGATTGGCTGATAGAACTATTGGGTAAAGTGATAGAGCCGCCGCTTACAGTAAGGCCGTTGGATACAGTAAGTTTATTATTTACTGTGATATTTTCATTAAATACGGCACCGCCCGTAGATAAAGTAAATCCATTCGTAAATACGGGGTTCGAGATAGGAGCTTTGGCATTTAAAGCGGATTGAGTAGCCGTCGAAATGGGTTTATTGGCATCCGATGTATTGCTTACGTTGGAAAGACCAATCATGGCAGGCGTAATACCAGCCACCGTGCCCGTAAATGTTGGGTTATTGATAGGGGCCAATCCATTAATGGCGGCCTGCGCGGCAGTAGATAAGGGTTTATTGGCATCCGACGTATTATCTACGTTCGAAAGACCAACCGTCGCCTTTGTAATACCACCTACCGTGCCTGTAAAAGTAGGGTTATTGATGGGGGCTAATCCGGCTATGGCACTTTGGACTGCGGTAGAAATGGGTTTATCCAAATCGGACGTATTATTTACAGCACCCAAGCCAATCATACTGGGAGTAATACCGGCTACTGTGCCTGTAAAAGTCGGGTTATTAATAGGCGCGAGACCGGTAATAGCGGCTTCAACGGCAGTAGAGATGGGTTTATCGGCATCCGACGTATTATCCACTTTATCTAATCCGAAAGTCGCGGCCGTAATACCTACCACACCGCCATAAAATACGGCTGGTCCGGCAAATGTCGTCGACCCAGTAAAGTTGGCGTTATTCGATGGTGCCTTCGAGCTAATTTGACCGACAATATTGGAGGCATAAGACGCATCATTATGGATAATATTGGTCAAGTTTTGTAAGGTGGACGCGATATTAGGGACGTTACCTAAAATGGTGCCTAATTCATTAACGACGAAGGCAGTTGTGGCAATTTGCGATGAATTATTTCCGTTGGCTGCGGTAGGCGCCGAAGGAACACCACTAAACGCAGGGCTATTGATGGCCGCATACGTCGACTCGATGGATTTACCATTCAATACGATTTCTTGTGAGTATAAAGCATTCGCCACATGTATATTATTACCAAAGGAGGCATCCTTAAGAATCGATAAGTTATTATTGAGGTAAAGGTTACCCGTCGTTAAAGTAACATCACCCGTAAACGTGGGTGCGTTTAAGTTCGCCTTGGTATTAAGGGCACTTTGAGTAGCCAAAGATACAGGCTTACTAATATCCGACGTGTTGTTGACATTCGAAAGACCTACCATGGTCGCCGTAATACCAGATACCGTGCCAGTAAACGTAGGGTTAATAGTAGGTGCTTTGGTATCTAACGCTGCCTGAGTAAGTGCGGAAATAGGTTTATTGGCATCCGACGTATTATCTACGTTGGCGAGGCCAACCATGGTCTTCGTAATACCCGTAACCGTTCCAGTAAAAGTGGGATTAGCCGTAGGTGCTTTCGCATTAAGAGCCGACTGGGTAGCTAACGAAATGGGTTTGGTTAAATCCGACGTATTATTGACGTTGGAAAGACCCACCATCGCCGAAGTAATACCCGTAACAGTCCCAGTAAAGGCGGGGTTATTCGAGGGTGCTTTCGTATTAAGCGCAGTTTGCGTGGCCGTCGAAATGGGCTTATCCAAATCCGCCGTATTCGTGACTTGGTCGAGACCAATCATGGCCGGTGTAATACCCGTGACCGTTCCAGTAAAGGCAGGGCTATCTATAGGGGCCTTCAATTGGATTTGCGACATAATATTGGAAGAAAACGACGCATCATTTTGGACTAACTGTGTTATCTGTTGGAGGGTATTTACGATAGTAGGTGCGGAACTTAATAAACTACCTACTTGGTCTACAACGAATTGCGTGGTGGCTATTTGCGATGAGCTGCTTCCTAGGGTTGCCGTAGGGGCAGTAGGGACGCCAGTAAATCCGGGATTATGTATCGGAGAGTATATCGTGGCAATATCGGCACCATTTTGGCGAAGGGTGCTAGCAGATACAATATTTTGGACGACCAAATTGCCGTTTAAGGAGGCATCGCCGGAATAAACCGTGAGACCTCCCGTAAAAACGGGGTTGGTTAAGGGTGCCTTTAAATTCAACGCGCTTTGGGCCGCCGCAGAAATGGGTTTATTGGCATCGGAGGTATTATTGACTAAGCCGAGGCCTATCATACTGGCCGTAATACCCGTGACCGTTCCAGTGAACGCGGGGCTATCTAAAGTGGCCTTGGTATCTAATTCGGTGCGGACGGCGTTGGAAATGGGCTTATCTAAATCGGAAGTATTATCTACGCTAGCTAGACCCACCATGGCGGCAGTAATACCCGAGACCGTCCCAGTAAACGTAGGGCTTACCAAAGGCGCCTTGGTATTAAGAGCGCCTTGCGTAGCCGTGGATATGGGTTTATTGGCATCCGACGTATTATTTACGTTGGAAAGGCCAACCATGGAGGCCGTAATACCAGAGACCGTGCCCGTAAATATGGGGTTGGCAATAGGTGCCTTCGTGTTAAGAGAACTTTGAGTTGCGTTAGAAATAGGTTTATTGGCATCCGACGTATTATCTACGTTACCTAATCCAACCATTCCCTTGGAAACACCAGTAACCGTGCCCGTAAAAGTAGGGTTCGCTATGGGTGCGAGGACGGATAAAGCGGCCTGAGTAGCGGTGGAAATGGGTTTATTGATATCTGAGGTATTATTTACGTTACCGAGGCCTACCATATCGCGGGTAATACCCGAAACTGTTCCCGTAAAAGTAGGGCTATCGATATTCGCCTTTAGGTTAAGTTGCGTCAGTATATTGGAGCCAAACGATGCGTCGGAAGAAATTATCGAGGATAATGTTTGTAAAGTTTCTACGATTGCGGGGGTAGAATTAATAATACTACCTACTTCGTTAACTACATAAGCCGTGGTGGCGATTTGATTGGAATTATTACCGGCTTCTGGCGTGGGAGCGGTGGGAATACCCGTTAATGTCGGGCTCAGAGTAGATGCGTATTTGGAACCTAACGTCCTGCCATTTTCGTATATCGTCTTACCATAAATCGACGAACTTACCGCGAGACTTCCATTAAACGACGCATCACCCGCGCTTACTACTTTCCCAGTAAAGGAGGGATTATAGGCGGCGGCTTTCGCATCAAGAGCGCTTTGAGTAGCTATCGAAATCGGTTTATTGGCATCGGAGGTATTATTGACTAAACCGAGGCCTACCATACTGGCCGTAATACCCGTCACCGTTCCAGTAAATGCGGGGCTAACCAAAGGAGCCTTGGTATCAAGAACAGTTTGCGTGGAATTAGAAATAGGCTTATCCAAATCCGACGTATTATCTACGTTAGGTAATCCCACCATGGCGGCAGTGATACCCGAAACCGTCCCTGTAAAAGTAGGGCTTACCAAAGGAGCCTTGGTATTAAGGGCACCTTGAGTGGCGGAAGATATAGGTTTATTGGCATCCGACGTATTATTTACGTTGGAAAGGCCAACCATGGAGGCCGTAATACCAGAGACCGTGCCCGTAAATATGGGGTTAGCGACGGGGGCTTTCGTATTAAGAGCGTTTTGGGTAGCCGTCGAAATAGGTTTATTCACATCCGACGTATTATCGACATTAGCGAGTCCAACCATGGTTTTGGTAACACCACCTACCGTTCCAGTAAATGTGGGGTTGGCTATAGGTGCGAGTAAGGATAACGCGGCTTGCGTAGCCGTCGATATGGGTTTATTGGCATCCGACGTATTATTGACTAAGCCAAGGCCGACCATAGAGGCATCGATACCACTTACTATGCCAGTAAAGGTAGGGTTATCTAGTGGCGCCTTTAAGTTCAATTCGGTAACAATATTAGAGGCAAACGATAAATCGTGTTGTATTACATTCGATAAAGTTTGTAATGTCTCTACAATAGCGGGAGTGGAGTTAATAATACTACTTACTTCATTAATCACATAAGAAGTGGTGGCGATTTGGTTCGTATTTGTGCCGGCAGGGGGATTGGGGGCAGTAGGGATACCCGTCAATGCCGTATTATTTACGGCAGCGTACTTGGTGGATAACGAAACACCGTTTTCGGAGAGAACTTTACCGGCGACCGTTCCGCTCGATATAACACTACCATTAAACGAGGCATCTCCGGTTGATACCACTTTTCCGGTAAAGGTAGGGTTATTGACCGGGGCCTTTAGGTTGAGCGCGGTTTGCGCGGCACTCGATATAGGCTTATCAGAATCGGCGGTATTATTTACTTGGCCAAGACCTATCATATCGGGAGTAATACCGGCCACTATACCCGTAAATACAGGGCTATTTAAAGGGGCTTTCGAATCAAACGCGGATTGCGCCGCAGTAGAAATAGGCTTATCCAAATCCGACGTATTATCTACGTTAGGAAGACCTACCATGGATGCCGTAATACCGGAAACTGTTCCGGAGAAAGTGGGGCTAACCAAAGGGGCCTTCGAGTTAAGAGCGGTTTGGGTAGCGTTGGAAATGGGTTTATTCGTATCGGCGGTATTATTTACGTTGGAAAGTCCAACCATGGCCGCAGTGATACCCGAAACAGTTCCAGTAAATACGGGGTTAGCCGTAGGAGCTTTCGTATTAAGAACGGATTGCGTGGCCGCGGAAATAGGTTTATTGGCATCCGACGTATTATCTACGTTGGCTAATCCAACCATACCTTTGGTTATGCCTCCGACCGTGCCAGTAAACGTAGGGTTTGCCAAGGGTGCTTTAATATCTAAGGCCGATTGAACTGCCGTAGAAATAGGCTTATTTATGTCTGCCGTATTATTTACGTTGGAAAGTCCGACCATGGCCGCCGTGATACCGGTAACAGTCCCAATAAAATTAGGGCTATCAATATTCGCTTTGGTATTGATTTGTGTTACGATATTGGATGCGAAAGAAGAATCGGTTTGGATAACACTGGATAAGGTTTGTAACGTCTCTACGATGGCGGGGGTGGAATTAATAATACTGCCTACTTCGGTAATCACATAGGCAGTCGTGGCGATTTGATTCGTATTTGTTCCTTGGGCGGGAGTAGGTGCCATAGGAACACCCGTAAAAGTAGGATTATTCAACTTGGCGTATTGGGTAGATAATGAGTTACCACGTTCATAAATTACGTTACCGTATATGGAGCCACTTGCGGCCACAGATCCGTTAAATGACGCATCTCCCATACCCGTGACTTTACCAGTGAAAACGGGGCTAACTAAGGGGGCCTTGGTATTTAATATGGCTTGGGTGGCGGTAGAAATGGGTTTATCGGCATCTGAGGTATTATTTACGTTGGAAAGGCCAATCATGGTGGGCGTAATACCAGTAACCGTGCCAGTAAACGCAGGGCTATCGAGAGGCGCCTTTGCGTTTAATACTGATTGGGTAGCCACGGAAATGGGTTTATCCAAATCCGAGGTATCGTCTACGTAGCCAAGACCCACCATGCCTTTGGTAATACCGGCAACGGTTCCAGTAAACGTGGCATTATGGACGGGAGCCTTTTCATCTAATGCCAATTGCGCGGCAGTCGATATGGGTTTATTGGCATCCGACGTATTATTTACGTTCGTTAATCCAACCATGGCGGCAGTAATACCGGAAACCGTTCCGGAGAAAACAGGGTTTACCAAAGGGGCTTTCATATTTAACGCAGACTGGGTGGCAGCGGAAATGGGCTTATTGATATCGGCAGTGTTATCGACATTAGCGAGGCCTACCATAGTTGCGGTAATACCGGCGACATTACCCGTAAAAGTAGGGTTACGAAGAGGGGCCTTTAAATCGAGCGCGCTTTGGGTAGTATACGAAATAGGCTTGAATAAATCCGACGTATTATTCACATTACCTAAGCCAACCATGGACGCATCAATACCACTGACGACTCCCGTAAAGGTAGGGTTGTTAATAGGTGCCTTCGCGCCAATTTGAGCGATAATATTCGCACCATAGGATGAGTCGGAACGAATAACATTGGATAATTGTTGTAATGTATTGACGATGGAGGGTGCCGAGCTAATCAAATTACCTACTTCAGTAACGACGTATTCCGTAGTGGCGATTTGAGTAGTTCGTGTTCCGGAAGCAGCCGTAGGGGCAGTAGGAACGCCGGTTAAAGCCGCCGAATCTAAGGTGGCGTATTTGGACGATAAGGCAGTGCCGTTTTCGTAGATACGCGCGGCATGTGCCTCACTCCCTATGTATATATTATGATTGACCGAAAGGTCTCGGCCAATAGCTATGGTATTAGCGAAAGAAACATCGCCGGTAAATATGGCCCCGGATAAGGACGCATAATGAATTAAATTTTGGTTAACGAAAGCAGTCGTGGCAACCTTTTGCGAATTATCGGTTTGATTTGGGGTTACGGCGGTAGTATTACCATTTAATGATACATCGCCCAATACATTTAATTTATGTTGTATGGTAACGTTTCCTCCAATGGCTACATCTTTTCCTAGCTGTGAGTTTCCGGCAATGATAAGGTTTCCATTTCTCGATATAAAATCACCACCGCTTATGTCTACAAATCCTTTAATATAAAGTGACCTGAAAAGATTCGATGTACTGGATAAGTCTAACCAGTTTGCCATTTCTATATATTAAATCATACGAAAAGAATTAGCACAAAATGCTTTATTGGTGGGCGAACACATAGGTAAATGTTTCGTTAAAGTAGTCGAGTTATTCGCTCTATACCGAATAACAAGATTGAATAAGTATATAACTATGAACATTATGGACTAAATATTTATGCTATTTGGATGAGTGAAAATGATAAATATATCGTCTATCTATATATTTATTATTTTGGCAGGGTTCTCTATTTTCGTAAGCGCATTACTAAATACTTACGGCACAAATTGGCGGAATAATGTAGTTTGGACATATTCTGTAGTGGCAATTTTATTAGAAATATCGTCCAAGGGCTGAGTCGGGACGGTTACATTCGCGTTTAACATTAAGTTACCAACCATAGAGACATCTCCATAGAAATACGCGGTAGAGTTTACATATAAGTCACTATGTAGGGTCGATGTTCCACTTACAGATAAATTACCATTGACCGATGCGTCTATTACGGTGTGGCCTTGTTCGAAGGTTTTAATAAGGGCGAAATCATCGTTATCGAAAGTAGTAACTTCAGTGGGAATATAGATACCGCCGACACCACCGGCAATGGCAGACTGTGGGATAGAGTTAGCGGGGTAATGCGTCCATAAATTACCTTCTATAACTACATTACCTCCGAACGACGCATCCCCAGATACGCGCATATTTCCATTAAGAGAAACGTCTTCGCTTACTGTAAAAATATTGGTAACTAGGGTATTTATGATGGCTTTATTCGTATACTCTTTAACAATAAGGTTACCATTTATAGTAAGGTCTTTATCTATAACGACATTACCGAGTAATTCGGTTTCGCCACTGACGGTTACTATTCCTTGTATATTGGCGCCTCCGGCTACGATAATACCACCACCTAATGAAACATCGCCAACTATATCTACGTTTTGGTCGAAAGTTGCGTTATTGCCCACATACATCGCACCTCCTATTCCGACGCCACCTTGTAGATTGGTCTGACCCGCTACTACGATACCACTATTAAACGCGGCGCGGTTGGTAACATACATACCGCCACCCAACGATAGGTCGCTTCCCGCGAATATGTTACCATTTAAGGATACATCACCTGCGATATTTACGTTACCTTGTAGGCGGGATTTACCAACGACAGTGATGTCTTGGTTGAACGCCGCGTTATTACCGACATACATGGCGCCTCCCATCGATACATCGCCTTGTAGGTTGGTCTGACCTGCGACTACGATACCACTATTAAACGCGGCACGATTGGAAACATACATACCGCCACCCAACGATAGGTCGCTTCCTGCGAATATGTTACCATTTAAGGATACATCACCTGCGATATTTACGTTACCTTGTAGGCGGGATTTACCTACAACAGTGATGTCTTGTTTGAAAGCTGCGTTATT
>Ga0114960_10001730_pt1 | contig 17408 bp, 18 predicted proteins | sample C_130625_MF_Meta_FD_92637 | JGI IMG/M metagenome (GOLD analysis project Ga0114960, IMG submission 92637) | Freshwater microbial communities from Lake Croche, Canada to study carbon cycling - C_130625_MF_MetaG | ecosystem: Environmental > Aquatic > Freshwater > Lake | place: Lake Croche, Canada... | reverse complement strand
TCGGTCTGCAGCTATTTGCGAATTTTCATATACAAAACTAGACGTCAAGAACATCGCTTCAGAATGCTCATTAAATTGGGAACGCATAGTCCCTGAACGAACCGCTAAGGTCTCAGGATGCAACCCCTCAAATTTATCTTGATCTGACATGTAATTTGCTTCCTAATCCAGGCCCGTAAGCTGTAAATTTAATTGTGAACGAGAAAAATCACCTACATCCGCGCCACGATCCTCCATCGAATTTGGTGACATTCTAGATGCTTCTAGAGCATCCAAATAAGAATTAGTAATATTACCAGTAATGTAATTGCCATCAAAACAAGAGGCCTCAAAACCATTAATAATGGGATTAATATCTCTGATCGCCTGTTTCAAGTCTTCTACATCTTGATAAATAAGCTGATCTGAACCAATTAATTCATTGATTTCTTCAACTGTTCGTCCGTATGCTACTAACTCCCCACGAGTTGGCATATCAATTCCATAGACATTTGGGAAGCATACCGGGGGTGCTGCAGATGCAAAGATTACTTTCCTTGCGCCAGCACTTCTTGCCATTTGCACAATCTCGTAAGAAGTTGTTCCCCGAACAATAGAGTCATCCACAATCAGAACGGATTTATTCAAAAACTCAACATGCATTGCATTTAACTTTTGACGAACAGATTTTTTACGAACTGCTTGTCCAGGCATGATAAACGTCCGACCAATATAGCGATTTTTGAAAAAACCTTCACGATATTCAATACCCAATAATTTAGCAACCTGCATCGCGGCAGGCCTGCTAGAGTCAGGTATCGGCATCACTACATCAATATCCGTAATGTCCGTTTCTCTTCTAATCTTATTTGCTAAGTAATCGCCCATTTTCATACGCACATCAAAAATAGAGATGCCATCCATGAAGGAATCTGGACGTGCTAAATATACATACTCAAATACACATGGATTAAGATCTGCGTCGGCCACAATTTGTCGACTGGCAAAATTACCATCAAGATCAACAAAAATCGCTTCACCCGGAGCAACATCTCTTACAAATTCATAACCAATCCCCTCAATAGCAACGGACTCCGAACTTACCATCCACTGAGATTTACCTTGACCTACATCCATCCTACCTATGCATAAAGGACGAATACCATGAGGATCACGAAAAGCCAGTAAACCATGTCCAGCAATCATTGACACTACTGCAAAAGAACCTTCCAAGCGCTCATAGACACTTTCTAACGCATGAAACGCGGAGGATGCATCCATAATGATGCCGTTGGTTGACCTTTGAATCTCATCAGCAAGGACATTTAATAAAACTTCAGTATCTGAACTGGTATTAATGTGACGTCGATCGCGGTGAAACATTTCATCGCGTAATTTCGCAGCATTCGTTAAATTACCATTGTGAGCAAGAACAATACCAAAAGGAGCATTCACATAAAATGGTTGCGCCTCCTCTTCACTACTTGCAGAACCTGCCGTAGGATACCGGACTTGACCAATTCCTGAATTACCAATTAAACCACGCATATTACGTGTTCTGAACACGTCTCTGACGAGGCCATTGGCTTTGTGCATGTGAAAAGAAAAACCATTATGAGTGGCAATACCAGCGGCATCTTGACCTCGATGTTGCAATAGCAACAATGCGTCATAAATCAATTGATTTACTGGTTCATTTGCAATAACCCCAACAATTCCGCACATAGGATAACTTTCGAATATTTAAGGTACTTGACGAATATCGGTGGAATTTTTTAATTGATTCGCCCAATCTTCCGGCAACCAACTTCGAATCAATCCAACGGCCATTTCTATTCCGGGTTTTGTTAAAGCATCTTTCCATTCAGAACTTTTCGGTATATCAGTTAAAGCAAATAAGGTAGACAATACGACAATAATTAATACACCTCGAATGGTTCCAAAAAAGGCACCAAGTAAACGATCAAAAAAAGATAAACCTATTTTGTTAACTAAACTACTAAAGAGACTAGAAATAATTTTTGACAAAATTAAGATTGCTACAAATATTCCGATGAAGCCTAAAGCATGTTGACTCGTGCTACCACCAGGAGCTGAAGTTAACCATTTAGTCGCAATCATGCCTGAAAAATGATAAGCAACATACATAGCAACAGCAAAACCTACAAATGAAAATGCTTCACGAATAAATCCACGAATCAAACCTAATATTGCAGAAAAAGCAATTATTCCTATAACAATGAAATCTATGGTTGTGAAGGCAAAGGTATTCATTATTGCGGCGTTTTCATTTCAATAATTTTTGGTGTTACTTCAAGATCAGCCATTTTTTTTATTGCTGCTTGGGCATCTTCTCTACTTGTGTAGGGTCCAGCCCGCAATAAATAGAGTGTCGTACCTTCCGCATCTTTTTTTCTCTCGATAATATAAGAAGATATTTTTAATTCTTTTAGCTTGGCTGACATTTTCTTTACTCGATCATTCGAGGAGAATGCTGCAACTTGAATATAAAATTTCGCCTTAGGTTTATCTGCTTCTTTGGGCGTAGACTCAGAAATCACGACTTCATTATTATCCGTAGCAGTGTTAGGACTAGATTTTATATCTTGGGTTTGTGGCTTATTGACGGCAACAACTTTCTCTTCAGAAGTAGACGGTACTGATACATTTTCAGCTAGTTTTTTTTCTTCATTAGGACTAACAGAGTCGCCAACAGAACTAACTACCTTGACTATTACGTCATTTTTAATTTTTTTTGGTTCAGCATCAAAAATTCTTGGTAATCCAATAATAGCAATTAACAATAGAAAACCAGCACCCAATAATCGATGTCTAGCTCGTTGAATTTCGGGATTTTCTGACATCGATTCCTGATCTTCTTCTTCAAGAACTTGACGACGTGATTTGATACTTGGCTCAGTGCGAACAGCACTATCTTCTGAATTTTTTTTATTTTTAAATTTTAAAAATGAAATCATTAATATTTATCTGCACTTGTAAAGGTGTTTCAGTGTTTTTGTAATTTCTGCAAAGACATCACAGCACTTACCGTTAAGAAAGACCCGAATACCACCATTCTATCATTTTGACCAATCAGTTCGGAGGTTTTTTCATATGCTTCATCAACAGTTACATGACTTGTAACACCAGATTCATTTGTATTTTTAACTCCCATACTTTCTAAAGTATGCTGAAGTTGCAGTGCAGTCGCGGCTCTTGGAATGCTTAGATTGACGCAATGCCAATAATCTACTATCCCCAGCATTGGACGTATAACTCCTTCAATGTCTTTGTCTGACATAATGCCAAAAATGGCATGCGTAAAGGGGAAATAACCCATCTTATCTAAACTAGCTGCCAATGCACTACTTGCATGGGGATTATGAGCCACGTCAAGTACCACCGTAGGTTGCCCTGCTAGTACTTGGAACCTTCCTGGCAAATCAACCATAGCAAAACCATTTCGAATCGCCTGAACTCCAACTGGCAATATATCTCTTAAACTCATTAAAGCAGCAATGACAGCGGCGGCATTAATTAATTGATTAGCCCCTCTAAGTGCCGGATAAGCAAGGCCATTAAGACGCCTAGTTCTTCCTGACCATCCCCATTGCTGTTGGTCACCGGAAACATTAAAATCCCGACCGTGTAACCATAAATCCACACCTAATTGACTTGCATGTTCAATCAAAGTGGATGGTGGTAGAGGATCTGCACAGATGGCAATTTTCCCTGGCCTCATGATGCCGGCTTTTTCTACAGCAATTAATTCACGGGTATTACCCAATAAAGCCGTATGATCAAGATCAATACTTGCGATAATCGCACAATCAGCATCAATAATATTAACAGCATCAAGCCTTCCACCAAGTCCAACCTCTAAGATCACAACATCTAATTCCATGGAAGCGAATAAATGCAAAATGGCTAAGGTAGTGAACTCAAAATAACTAAGACTTACTAATTCATCTAGTGAGGATCGTGCCTTCTCGACAGCATGAAAGTGTTGCAACAATAACTCTTCGGAAACACTATGACGATCAATTCGTGCTCTTTCTGTGAAGTCTAAAAAATGTGGCGATGTATGGCAAGCAACTTTGTATCCTGCTTCAGCATAGATTGACTCTAAAAATGCACAGATAGAGCCTTTACCATTTGTTCCAGCAACTGTAATTACTGGGCACTGAAACTTTAAATTAAGTGCTTTTTGGACTTTATTGATTCGAGTCAAACCCATATCAATGCCAACAGGATGCGCAGTCTCTAAAAAGGCTAACCAGCTTTGTAGATTAGAGAAATAATGAGGCTCTTTAGAAAACACAAGAATATTAAGCGATGGAGTCTGTCGGTTGTTTTTGTAGCAATGCTAATAATTTGGCAATTTCAGTTCTCATTTGGCGACGATCAACGATCATATCGATGCCCCCTTTTTGCATCAAAAATTCAGATCTCTGAAATCCTTCTGGTAGTTTCTCACGGACCGTCTGTTCAATCACTCGGGGACCCGCAAATCCGATTAAAGCCTTTGGCTCTGCAATGACGATATCCCCCATAAAGGCAAAGCTTGCAGAAATACCTCCCATGGTTGGATCTGTTAAAACACTGATATAGGGTAACTTTGCTTTTGATAGTTTGGTTAGCATAGAATTAGTTTTAGCCATCTGCATCAGTGATAAGAGGCTTTCTTGCATGCGAGCACCGCCGGTAGCGCTAATACAAATAAAGGGTACTTTTTGATCTAAAGCTGTTTGCGCACCCCTAGTAAAACGCTCCCCCACAACTGAGCCCATCGACCCACCCATAAACTCAAATTCAAAACAGGCAATAACCACGGGTAATGTATGAATGGATCCACCTAAAACTACCATTGCATCAGTTTCCCCAGTACTTTCCATGGCTTCTTGGAGACGATCTGTATATTTTTTTGTATCCTTAAACTTCAGGGGATCAATTGGTACTATTTCCTGGCCAATTTCATAACGCCCTTCTTTGTCTAACAAATAATCCAACCTCTGTCGTGCGCGGATGCGCATGTGATGGTCACATTTTGAACATACATATTGATTGGCTTCAACATCGGTACGATATAAAACTGCTTCACAAGATACGCATTTCACCCATAAGCCTTCTGGGACAGATTTGCGTAAACTAGGATCTGTTTGCTGAATCTGTGGAGGTAATAATTTATCAATCCAACTCATATCATTCCTCTAGTAATCTATTCAAAATTATCTGCTTATTGACCATCTAAGGCTGAACGAATCTCACTAACAAAGCTTTTTAATGATTGTAACCTTGTATCTGAGGAGGACTCCTCCAATATCTGCACTAACTTACTGCCAATAATGACTGCATCTGCACTTTGACTTAATTTTTTAGCGGACTCTGCATCACGAATACCAAAGCCAATCGCAAGCGGCGTTGAAGTTTTTGCTCTTATCTGATCGGTGATGGTAGCAACTTCAGAGATATTAACGTTACTTGCTCCAGTAACACCTTTTAAGGATACGTAATAAATATACCCACTAGATGCCTGAGTTACATGACTAATGCGCTCCGGTGATGATGTTGGCGCTAATAAAAATATGGGACTCAAGCCTGCTTTTTTTAAGATACTTGCGAATTCAGTACACTCTTCAGGAGGGTAATCAACTACTAAAACTCCATCTACACCAGCCTCTTTTGCCTTTTGGGTAAAAACTTCAATACCCATATGTTCAATGGGATTGGCATATCCCATCAAGACTATAGGAGTTAATTTGTTTGTTATCCGAAACTCTTCGACAATTTTTAAGCACTTTAAAAGTGTCATACCGTTTGCCAGCGCTCTTTCAGAAGCTCTTTGAATCACAGGACCATCTGCCATCGGATCAGAAAAAGGAATTCCGAGCTCAATCATGTCGGCACCTGACTCCACCAAAGCATGCAAAATTGGCAAAGTACCAGATAAATCTGGATCCCCAGCGGTTACAAAAGGTATTAAACCTTTTTTACCCTCAGTTTTAAGCTCTTGAAATACTGTTTCAATACGTCCCATAAATGAATCGGCCTTATGCTGGTGAAAGTTTAATTTTGTCAGCTTGAGCAACGGTATGCATGTCTTTATCACCCCGACCTGAAAGATTAACAAGAATCGTTTTATCTTTGGGTAGTGTTTTCGCTAACTGAAAAGCATAAGCAATTGCATGACTGGTTTCTAATGCAGGAATAATACCCTCAATCTCACAACAGGTATGAAATGCCGCAAGTGCGTCTTCATCGGTCACTGCAGTGTAGCTTGCTCTGTTAATGTCTTTTAACCAAGCATGCTCTGGACCAACTCCTGGATAATCAAGACCAGCTGAAATCGAGTGAGTTTCCATGATTTGTCCATCAGCGTCTTGAATCAAATAGGTTCTATTACCATGTAAAACCCCTGGTGTACCCGCACACAAAGCAGCAGCATGCATACCTGTTTCAATTCCAGATCCAGCAGCTTCAACACCAATTAATTTGACATCAGGATAGTTAATATAAGGATAAAAAATACCCATTGCATTTGAACCGCCACCAACACAGGCCAATACATAGTCGGGCTGTGCTCCGGTCATTTCGGGCATCTGATCGATACATTCAAGTCCGATTACACTTTGAAAATCTCGAACCATCATAGGGTAAGGGTGTGGTCCCGCGACTGTACCAATGATATAAAAGGTATTTTCTACGTTGGTCACCCAATCACGCATAGCTTCATTCAAAGCATCTTTCAGTGTTTTAGATCCAGACTCTACGGGAACTACCGTAGCACCTAGCAACTTCATACGATAGATATTTTGTGCTTGTCTTGCGACGTCAACACTACCCATGTATATCACACACTCTAAGCCAAATCTTGCACAAATCGTCGCTGTCGCAACACCATGTTGCCCTGCGCCAGTCTCTGCGATTACACGTGGCTTACCCATTCGTTTGGCGAGTAATGCCTGACCAATGACATTGTTAATTTTGTGTGCACCCGTGTGGTTTAAATCTTCTCTTTTAAAGTAAACCTGCGCACCACCGACTTGCTCACTCCATCGTTTTGCGTGATATATCGGACTTGGTCGACCCACAAAGTGCTTTAATTCACTATGGAATTCTGCTAAAAACTCCGGATCGTGTTGGTATTTAGCGTATATCTGCTTGAGTTCATCAAGGGCAAATATGAGGGTTTCTGATACAAAAACTCCTCCGTAAGGTCCAAAATGTCCACGTGTATCTGGAAAATCATACATAAGCTATCCTTTTTTATACTAGTTAGAAGATTAATTAATCTGTCTGACTTGCATTACAAATTGTTTCATTAATTCGGGGTCTTTTTTTCCTTTGGAAATCTCGACCCCACTTGATATATCAACTCCCAACGGCCGAAAATGTGCAATAGCCTCAGCAACATTGCTTATTTTCAACCCACCACTCAAAACGACCCGATGCGCGTTTTCTTTTATCCATACCTGAGGTATTAAATCCCAATTAAATGTTTGTCCACCACCACCGTATCCCTCTACTACCGCATCTAATATCCAAGCAGACGCATCCCTATATTGTAGGCAAAATTCGTCAAGTTGGAATTTTTCATCTATCCTTGCTGCTTTTAACCATGGCAACTCCCCTGCGATTTCGGAACATCGTTCTGGGGTTTCATTACCATGAAACTGCCATATATCTATTTTGCAGTGGTCTTTGATGCTTTTCACCAAATGATCATCTGCATCAACTACCAGTACAACGTTTTGTAAAGCACCATCGTGCAAACGAGATAAAGTGGACCCTTGTTGCATATTTAAACATCTTGGACTTGGTGGATAAAACACCAACCCAATCGCATCAACACCCAAGTTCATTGCCGTTTGAATATCTAATTCAGTACTCAAACCACAAATTTTTATTCGTGTTTGCAGGGGATCATAATTCAATAGACTCATTTTTTTACCTTTTAGTGCTTATGTACGAAATGCTTTATGTAAATATGCCGAAGGAATAACACTAAAATCAAAATTGGGTGAAGGAATTTCAAAATGATGAGGATAGCCTACCTGAGCTAAATATAACCCATCTGCTGAAAAGGTGGGCGCAGCCAAGGATCGATCTCTTTTCAATAGAAGCGAGTCAAACCAGTCCACAGATTCTTTCCCAAGACCAATATGGAGCAAACTTCCCATGATATTACGAACCATATGATGTAAAAAAGCATTTGCTCTAAAAAAGAAGAACACTTTTACTCCTTCTTCAATAATATCGATTTGATATATGTTTTTTACAGGTGTTTTACTTTGACACTCTGATGATCTAAAACAAGAAAAATCATGCTCTCCAAGTAAATAACTAGCAGCTTGACGCATATCATCAACACGTAATGACTTGTTTGATGGCAACATGTGAAAACCAGCTTTTCGATGCAGCAAAGGAGTTTTAACTGGTGATGTGATTAAATAATAGGCGTAGGATCTTTCAAAGGCACTAAATCTTGCATCAAATTCAAATGGCACTTCTTTTGCCCATTGGATAGATATCGATGGCGGTAAAAAGCTATTTAAACCTCTGACCCATGACCAATCTGGTCGATCAATAACCGTATCAAAATGTGCCACTTGACCAAGCGCATGTACCCCTGTATCGGTTCTTCCAGCAGCTGTGAGTCGAATGATTGGCTCTTTGAATCCTCCAATAAAGTGACTAATTGCAGACTCTATATGGTCTTGTATAGTTGCTTGTTGAACTTGACTTTGCCAACCGCAATATGGAGAGCCATCGTATTGGATTCCAATGGCAATTCGTCTTAAGTCGTTGGTATCACCTGATGGAGCTTGAAAAATCACGAAATTTCCACAAGTAACTCAGAGGCTTGGGTAAAAATTTCCTTATCAGCATTCTCACCGAGCTCAACTAGGTCTATCAATAAGATTCTGGCGGTCTCAAAATCTTTAATTTTTATATAAGAACGAGCAAGATTTAATCTAACTTTCTGTTCATCGGAATTAAGGGATAGTTTGGAAACCTCTAATGAACTTGAGTTCGGATTTGTATTCACCCCTAAGTCTAGAGAATAACCACTTGACGAAGTTGTTACGGGCGTTGGTTGATTTTCAATCACCGGACTAGTCTTTACTTCTTGCTTGATAGGATCAGAAGGTAAATTTAAATCAATACTTGAAAACAACTCCTTGACATGTTTCGGAATTTCTTGATTTCCAGCGTTAAGTCCTGCTTGACTAATCACAACCTCAGAATCATTCTCTTGCTCATCCTCATTCACATTTGAGGTAATGATCGGAGTTATCTTGGGTGCTGTAAAAACTGGAGTTTGGGCAGGTACTTCAAATGTTGATTTTGACGAACTGACTGAAGCAACTTCAAAGGGCGAAGATTTACGCAATACACCGTACAAAAATATCCCTGTCAAAGCCAGAATACCTGTAATGGTTCCATATTGCGCAAAATCAACTGGCTTACTAACTACTGTAGCAGGAGGTTTTTTCGCATTAATTTCTTTTAAGTCCGCGATATTGCGCTCTAACTCGGCAATACGCTGTTGCGCCTCTTCCAACATTTTTTGTTGGGCAATCATATCTTCGTTTAATTTGGCTTGAGCAATCGCTTGTTCAGAATCGGTTTGTGAAGATCCAATCTTTAAACGATCTTTAAAACTCTCTTTGAGTTGAGCTTGTTGATACGTACGATTATTAGTTTTTAAACTTTCCTCAGTAGATCGATTGAGTTGGCGTTCACGGTAATCTTTGGCAGCTGAGGCAGCAAATTCCCGAGCTTCTGGCTCTGGGATTGATGCTGCCATTGTTTCTGTAGGTACATTTAATTTCTCACCCTGCTTTAAGCGATTAATATTGCCCGCATAAAATGCTTTAGGATTTAATCGATATAAAGCCACCATTACTTGATTAAGGTCAACACCAGTTAATTGAGGTGCTATTTGACTGGCTATGTTCAAGAGGTTATCACCTGCTTGAACTTGAATCTCTTTAGATTGAGTATTTAAAACTGTATAAACGCGAGTGATTTTTCCAGACGACCAACTGAGCTCAATCACAACATCATTAAAGGCTTTCTCTAGCTCGCTGCTCTTCTTAGAAAACTTAAGCACGATAGCAATAGGCTTACCTGCTTTATCTTTTTGAATAGATAAATTAGGTTTAAATTCATCACTTATTTTTTGTATACCAAATTTTTCAGTGAGGTTTTGATCTGCCAAACGAGCCTCTAATTCACCGACTGTTTTAGCCTCCTTGGCACTCATCAGAATTAAAATTTTGGCTTCTAAAGGTTCATCTTGAGAAGATTGGTTACTTAGTGCACCTAAGGACAATGCAAATGAGATTTGACAGAAAAAAAGACCCCAAATCAAAAAAAGATATTTTGCATGAAGTCTTGTATTCATTACTTCGATTCCAATAAGATACGTAATATTCTACGAAGAGGTTCAGCTGCACCCCATAACAACTGGTCACCAACTGTGAATGCGCCAATATATTCTGGCCCCATGGCTAATTGATGAATACGACCTACCGGTATTTGTAATGTTCCAGTAACAGCTGCTGGAGTTAAATAACGCTCTGTCATTTCACGCTCATTTGGCACAAACTTGACCCACTCATTAGCGTTTGCAATTAATTGTTCTAAATCGCTCATTGGGACATGTTTTTTTAACTTGATTGTCAATCCCTGAGAATGACATCTCATTGCACCAACCCTGACACAAATACCATCAATCGGAATGCTTCCAGCTTCTCTAAATGGAGGTAATCCAAGTATTTTGTTGCATTCAGCACCCCCCTTCCACTCTTCCTTAGTCTGACCATGCTCGACTGGAACATCAATCCATGGAATTAAACTGCCGGCTAAAGGTGTGTTTCTGAAGTTGGTTTTGGGGTATTCACTACTTTGAAGTGATTTGGTAACTTGGCGATCAATATCTAAGATAGCAGAACCAGGATTAGCAAGTTCAGACTGCACACTATTGTATAAATAGCCCATTTGTTGCAATAACTCGCGCATATTCTGGGCACCAGCGCCAGAAGCGGCTTGATAAGTCATCGCACTCATCCACTCAACCAGGCCTTCCTTGAATAGTCCATGTAAACCAAGCAACATGAGGCTAACAGTGCAGTTTCCACCGATCCAATTCACATTTCCATTAGAAAAAGCTTGATCAATAACGTGACGATTCACAGGATCAAGCACGATCACAGCCTCAGAATTCATTCTTAGGCTACTTGCTGCATCAATCCAATGACCTTTCCAACCACTAGATCTTAAAGGCTCAAAAATAGCTTTAGTGTAATCTCCACCCTGCGTAGAAATGATGTAATCACATTTTTTTAAGGCTTCGAGATCATTTGCATCTTGCAATAAATCTTCATTTTTAGTTAATGTCTGACCCGCAAATAAAGGTACTTTTGCTCCAGGATTACTGGTACTAAAGAATATGGGTTCAATCAATTGAAAGTCGTTTTCTGCCAGCATCCGTTCCATCAGGACGCTACCAACCATACCTCGCCAACCTACCAAACCGACTACAGGAAGAGACATTACAAAACCTTATCTAAAAATGTATTAACAGGGCTCTATTTTATTACTTCTGAGCCCTATAAGGGTAAATAACCTGAATTTAAACGAGCGCTGATAATACCGCTTGACCCATTTCTACGGTACCAACCTTCTGTGTGCCAGCGGTATAAATATCGGCAGTTCGGTATCCTTTGGTAAGAACTTGTTGAACTGCTTTCTCAATTCTTAAGGCTTGCTCTTCTTTTCCTAGGGAATATCTCAACATCATGGCGGCAGATAAAATGGTAGCAAGTGGATTCGCTATGCCTTTTCCAGCAATGTCAGGTGCTGAACCATGACTTGGCTCATATAAGCCTTTATTATTGATATCGAGAGATGCAGATGGCAACATACCAATTGAACCTGTAAGCATAGCTGCCTCATCAGACAAAATATCGCCAAACAAATTTCCTGTAACAACCACATCAAAAGCTTTAGGAGCTTTGACTAATTGCATCGCCGCATTATCAACATACATATGCGTAAGTTCAACATCTGGATAGGATTTACCTAAGTCAATCATGACATCTCGCCAAAGTTGAGATGTTTCAAGGACATTTGATTTATCTACACTGCAGATTTTTTTATTTCTTTTTCTGGCTGCAGCAAATGCTACTTGCCCAATACGACGAACTTCTGGTTCGCTATACCGCATCGTATCAAAACCCTCACGAGCTCCAGGAAAAAGACCATCCGTTGCAGTGCGTATCCCTTTAGGTGACCCAAAGTAAACATCACCATTAAGTTCACGCACAATCAAAATGTCTAAACCAGAAACAATTTCTGGCTTTAAGGAAGAAGCTGCCGTTAATTCAGGGTAACAAATCGCAGGCCTTAAATTTGCAAAAAGAGCTAAATGTTTGCGTAGTCCCAAAATAGCCTGCTCAGGACGCAACTCTCTTGGTAAATTATCGTATTTGAAATCCCCTACTGAGCCAAATAAAATGGCATCGGCTTCTTTAGCCAAGGCTAATGTTTTTTCTGGCAATGGATGTCCTTCGGCCTCATAACCGGCTCCACCAACTGGAGCCTCTTCAATCTCAAAGGACTCTCCTAAGGCATCTAATACTAATCTTGCTTGTGCAATGATTTCTGGGCCAATACCATCCCCAGGTAAAACTGCAATTTTCATAATTAATCCAAACTTAAGGTAGTTTTGTATCCAACCAAGGCATTTTTAGTAAACGCTGGGATTCGAAATTCTTGATTTTATCTGAATGACGCAAGGTCAAACCAATATCATCTAAACCATTGATGAGACAGTATTTACGGAATGGTGTGATATCAAAATCATAGGAAGTACCATCTGCCGCAATAACAATCTGCTTTTCTAAATCAACAGTTACTTGATAACCATTAAAAGAAAAAGTTTCATTGAATAAATGATCAACTTGTGAATTTGATAGAACAATCGGTAATAATCCATTTTTATAGCAGTTATTCATGAAAATATCTGCAAAACTGGGGGCAATGACAGCACGAAAACCATACTGTACAAGGGCCCAAGGGGCATGTTCACGGGAACTACCACAACCAAAATTCTTTCTAGAAAGCAGAATACTACCGCCTTTATACTGTGGTTGGTTTAAAACAAAATCCGGATTCAGAGGACGAGTCGAACAATCAACTCCAGGCTCGCCGGCATCTAAATAACGCCAAGCGTCAAAGAGATTTTGTCCAAAACCAGTCCTGGCAATCGACTTTAAAAACTGCTTAGGAATGATTGCATCAGTATCGACATTTTCTCGATCTAATGGGACAACTAAACCTTGATGTACGTTAAATGCTTGCATAGTTCTTGATTTATTTAATTGGGGTTACAACAGCACCCGATGGCTGTTCAATCGGCTTTGACTCTTCAACCTTAACAGATGGCCCTGCAGTTTTTTCAATCGACTTACCTAAACTTTGTAAATCACGTCCCATACCTTCTACGGTTGAGCAAGAAATTAATAGGTGAGACATCACTAAGAAAAATAAACATTGAATAATTTTCATCGATAGACCTTTTAAAAATAATTATGCAATTTTACGCACATCTACAAAATGACCTTCAATTGCAGCAGCGGCAGCCATTGCGGGACTCACCAAATGAGTTCTCCCCCCTGCTCCTTGACGTCCTTCAAAATTACGATTGGACGTAGAGGCACATCTCTCCTGTGGCTCTAGACGATCTGCGTTCATGGCTAAGCACATTGAACAACCTGGTTCACGCCATTCAAATCCTGCCGCAATAAAAAGTTTATCTAAACCCTCTTTCTCTGCTTGTGCTTTGACCAAGCCAGAACCAGGCACAACAAGAGCCAACTTCACATTTGGTGCAACTTTTTTACCTAAGCGCTCGACAACTTTCGCTGCTGCACGCATATCTTCAATACGACTATTCGTACAGGAACCAATAAAAACTTTATCAATCATGATGGAATCAATCGGCGTATTAGGAGTTAAACCCATGTACACCAGAGCATGTTCAATCGCGGAACGCTTATTCGAATCCTTTTCTTTCTCAGGATCTGGAATACGATCTTCAATTGATAAAACCATTTCTGGGGATGTTCCCCAAGTTACCTGAGGTTTAACCTCTTCGGCACGCAACTGAACGACTTGATCAAATACAGCATCTGGATCTGAACGCAGACCACGCCAGTACTGGATAGCTAGACTCCAAGCTTGACCAGAGGGTGCATATGGACGATTTTGTACGTATTCAATGGTTTTTTCATCGACCGCTATGAGACCAGATCTTGCTCCTGCTTCGATCGCCATATTACAGACAGTCATACGACCTTCAATTGATAACTGCTGAATCGCCTCACCTGCAAACTCAATGGTATGACCGGTTCCACCTGCAGTACCAATCTTGCCAATAATTGCTAGAACAATGTCTTTAGCAGTACAACCTGATGGTAATTTACCGTCAACGCGAACCAACATATTTTTACTTTTTTTCATGAGCAATGTTTGAGTTGCTAAAACATGCTCAACTTCCGAAGTCCCAATGCCAAAAGCCAGTGCCCCAAAGGCACCATGAGTACTCGTATGAGAATCACCACAGACAATCGTCATGCCAGGCAATGTTGCACCCTGCTCTGGTCCAATAACATGCACAATACCCTGTCGTAAGTCATGCATCTTATATTGCGTAATACCTAGTCGATCACAATTGGTATCTAAGGTGTCAACTTGTAATTTAGAAATGGGATCGCTGATTCCTTCTGAACGATCTGTAGTCGGAACGTTATGGTCTGAAACGGCTAAATTAGCTGAATTACGCCATAAAGCACGCTTTGCAAGTGATAAGCCCTCAAAAGCCTGCGGGCTAGTTACTTCATGCAAAAGATGACGGTCAATGTATAAAACTGAAGTACCGTCCTCTTCTGCATAGACCACATGGTCGTCCCAAAGTTTGTCATATAAGGTTCGAGCCATGCAATCTCCTTGATTATCGTGTGTTAATTGGTGGTACTGAACGTGTCTCATAGCCATTAAATAACTGACGTGGACGTCCTATTTTATACTCAGGATCAGTGATCATCTCTTCCCATTGTGCAATCCAACCAACAGTTCTTGCTAATGAAAATATACAAGTAAACATTTCTGTTGGGATACCTAATGCACGTTGCACAATACCTGAGTAAAAATCAACGTTCGGATACAGTTTACGGCTAACAAAGTACTCATCTTCTAAAGCGATTTTTTCTAATGTCATCGCTAATTTAAACAATGGATCATCTTGCAAGCCAAGCTCGTTGAGAACTTCGTAACAAGTTTCACGCATTAACTTGGCACGTGGATCAAAGTTTTTATAAACACGATGTCCAAAGCCCATCAAACGAACGCCTGAATCTTTATCTTTCACTTGAGCGATAAAATCCCCAATTTTTTCCACGCCACCCATTGCTTGAATATTTTCAAGCATTTGTAAACAAGCTTCATTGGCGCCACCATGTGCAGGACCCCATAAACAAGCAACACCAGAGGCAATTGCTGCAAATGGGTTAGTTCCAGAAGAGCCTGCCAAACGGACTGTAGATGTGGAAGCATTTTGCTCATGATCAGCATGCAAAATGAAAATTCTATCTAAAGCACGAACCAAAACCTCATTGATTACATACTCTTCACAAGGGTTAGCAAACATCATACGCATGAAGTTCGCTGTATAAGACAAATCATTTTTTGGATAAATAAATGGTTGACCAATAGAATACTTATAAGACATAGCTACTAGGGTAGGCATTTTTGCGATTAATCGAATCTGCGCAATTTCTCTAACTTTTTGATTCCCATAATCAAGACCATCGTGATAAAAAGCTGCCATTCCACCAACTAAACCAGTTAAAACAGCCATCGGGTGGGCATCACGACGGAAACCCCTGAGGAAAAACTGCATCTGCTCATGGACCATCGTATGATGCATAACAAGACTATCAAATGACTTTTTCTGTTCAGCATTTGGAAGTTCGCCATTGATAAGTAAATAACAGCTTTCTAAGAAATCACAATTTTGGGCTAATTCTTGAATAGGGTAACCACGATAGAGCAATTCACCCTTATCACCGTCAATAAAGGTAATTTTTGAGTTACAAGACGCTGTAGACATAAATCCTGGATCATACGTAAACTTACCAGTTTGTCCGTATAACTTACGAATATCGATAACATCAGGACCAACTGTCCCTTTATAAATAGGCATTTCAATAGCTGGTGAGCCGTCAGAAAAAGATAGAGTGGCTTTAATTTCAGAGGGGGTCATTGCAGGATTTCCTTCCATTCAAATCATTATATTAATAGAACACATCTCATTACTTTTTCATCTTAAACACCAATTTTTACAATTGACGCATCATTTGTAATATTTTAACTACATCTGGATTGTCCAAAGCACCTTGTGGCTCTCTGCGATTAAGTAGCAAATCCAACAGATCGTTATCACTAAGATCTAACAACTGATCCATAGCAAACACATCTACCATCGTCAAAGTATTGATATATCGATTAAAAAAACGCTCAATAATCAAATCATTTTCAAGTAAACCCCTTCTAGCACTCCAACGAAGCCTAGAAAGGGTTTGTGCATCCGCGATCATACTGAGCGACGAACCATCAATTCCTTAATCTTACCAATTGCTTTTGTAGGGTTTAGGCCTTTAGGACATACATCTACACAATTCATGATGGTATGACAACGGAATAAACGATAAGGATCTTCCAAGTTATCTAAACGCTCACTCGTGACTTGATCTCGACTATCTGCAATAAAACGATAAGCCTGTAGCAAACCTGCAGGTCCTACAAATTTATCAGGATTCCACCAAAAAGATGGGCAAGATGTCGAACAAGATGCACACAAAATACATTCATACAAACCATTTAGCTCATCACGTTCTTCTGGAGACTGTAAGCGTTCTTTTTCAGGGGGTGGCGTATCGTTTACTAAATAGGGACGAATCGAATGATATTGCTTGAAAAAGTTCGTCATATCAACAATCATATCGCGAACAACTGGAAGACCTGGCAATGGACGCAATGTAATCTTATTCGGTAAAGTCAACATATTGGTTAAACAAGCTAAGCCATTTTTACCATTGATGTTCATCGCATCAGAACCACAAACACCTTCACGGCATGAACGACGGAATGACAATGTCTCATCCAATTTCTTTAACTTCATTAATGCATCTAATAACATTCTTTCGCTACCATCTAGCTCTAACTCATAGGTCTGCATACGTGGGGCTGCATCCTGATCAGGGTCGTAGCGATAAACTTCAAAAATTCTCTTTTGACTCATGATTAACCTCTTAGAAAGTACGTACTTTAGGTGGAATAGACTCAGCAGTTAAAGGCTG
>Ga0114960_10001725_pt1 | contig 17419 bp, 21 predicted proteins | sample C_130625_MF_Meta_FD_92637 | JGI IMG/M metagenome (GOLD analysis project Ga0114960, IMG submission 92637) | Freshwater microbial communities from Lake Croche, Canada to study carbon cycling - C_130625_MF_MetaG | ecosystem: Environmental > Aquatic > Freshwater > Lake | place: Lake Croche, Canada... | reverse complement strand
GTGCCATTATGGCATAAAGAAAATATGATTAATTTAGGTGTAAAAATGTTGCCTCCTGGGTACAAAGCCTTTGCATGGATTGATGCTGATATTGAGTTTGATAGTGTAACTTGGGCAAAGGATGCCCTGAAGGTGTTGAATGGTTCAAAAGATATTGTACAATTATTTAGTCATGCAGTTGACATGTATCGAGATGAGTCAAATATTCATATTTTTAATGGTTTTGGTTATAGTTTCTGTAAAAAAAAGAAATATGTGTCGGGGGGGTCTGATTTCTGGCATCCTGGATTTGCTTGGGCAATGACACGAAAGGCTTATGAGCGCGTTGGTATTTATGATAGAGCGATTCTGGGTTCAGGTGATCATGTAATGGCTTTGTCTCTTATTAATAAATTGGATGGACAAATTAGTCAATATCAAGAAGAATATATTAATGACATGTTAGCGTATCAGTCAAGAGCAAAGGGTCTACGCATTGGTTATGTTCCTGGAATTATTCGTCATTATTATCATGGTTCTAAAAAAAATAGACAATATGGTGAACGATGGAAGATTTTGGTTAACTATGGATATGTGCCAAGTATGATTCAATATAAAGATGGAATTATTGTTCCAACATCTTTGTTTCCTCAAGGGCTTGCGGATGAGATATTTCAATATTTTTTGGTAAGGAATGAGGATGAAGCATAGGATATTTAGGGCGCTTATGGTTCATGTATGTATTCATTGGAAATGGTGATGAACCAACATAATTCAATATGAATTTGAATATTACTTCAGGTATATCCATGAAAGAAATTATTTTTTTTACAAGCTTTCTATATTTAATTGTATGAATCATATGATCCCGTTTGACGGAGAGAATGCGGGCGTTTAGTTCGATGATATCCATTTTTTATTATTATTCATCGTTATAATAATGGGTTCAATTTTATATATTATATATATATGGCAAGTCAAAGTGAAATTGATAAAGCAATGGTTTATTTAAGACGCGGAGATTGTAATTCTTTCAAAAAATTACCTTATCAAATACTATTAGAAATATTAGAAAATAAAGATGTTGCATTGGCTGCAATAAATGCAAATTGTACTTTGCATAAGGAGTATATACCAATGGATTCATTTGATGCATATGGAGGAACATTTGAATATATAACAGTATTTGAAAAGCTATCAGATAAAATGAAGGCCGATAAAAATATTGTTTTAGCAGCAGTAAATAAAAATGGTATGGCATTAGAATTTGCATCTCCTGAATTAAAGAATGATACAGAAGTTGCATTAGCTGCAGTAAATCAAAATAGTAGTGCATTAAAATTTGTATCTCCTAAATTAAAATCTGATAGAGTCGTTGTTTTAGCTGCAGTAAACAAAAATGGACTTTTATTGAAATTTGCATCTTCTGAATTAAAGGCAGATAAAGTTGTTATCTTAGCGGCGGTGACAAAAAATGGCATGTCATTAGAATTTGCATCTGTTGAATTAAAAGCAGATAAAGATGTTGTTTCAGCTGCGGTGACACAAAATGGCATGTCATTAGAATTTGCATCTGTTGAATTGAAAGCAGATAATGATATTGTTTCAGCTGCGGTGACACAAAATGGCATGGCATTAGAATTTGCATCTGTTGAATTGAAAGCAGATAATGATATTGTTTCAGCTGCGGTGACACAAAATGGCATGGCATTAGAATTTGTATCTGTTGAATTGAAAGCGGATAAAGATGTTGTTTCAGCCGCGGTGACACAAAATGGCATGTCATTAGAATTTGCATCTATTGAATTGTTAGCAGATAAAGATGTTGTTTTAGCTGCAGTGAGTCAAAATGGTATGGTATTTCAATATTTATCAGATGAATTAAAAGCAGAGAAAGATGTTGTTTTAGCTGCAGTGAGTCAAAATTGTAAAGTATTTCAATATGTATCAGATGAATTCAAAGGAAATCCAGAGGTTGCATTAGCTGCATTAACTCAGGGCACACAAGGCGAATATGAATTAATACATTCATCTAATGAATTAAAAAAAAAAATATTAATATTATCTGAAATTGAGGGATCCGAAATTGAGGAAAATATTAATAAATTTAAACAAAACTACTTTGTAAATATTAACAAACAAAAATTTATAGATTCTTTAAAAACATTAGTGAATTCTCAAGGTCCTTCAATGAAATTAAGTGGTGGTTATAAATCATTTAAAATCAAGAAAAATAAAACTAAGAAAAGTAAAGGTAAGAAAAGTAAAAAGAAAAGTAAAAAGAAAAGTAAAACCATGAATAAAAGATTTAGAGACAATAGATAAACTATTATATGAAGTTTCTGGTTTTCTTTGCACCATTTATTAAGAATATTGACAAACCTGTTTGTAAAGATTGTCAATATTTCAAGTATAATCCTCATTATAATGAGCCACAATTTGCCAAATGTGCGTTCTTTAGTGAAAAGAATATTTATACAGGAGAGATTGTACATTTGAATTTATATAAATCTAGAGAAATGTGCGGATTGAATGGAACATATTATGTTAAAAAATAATTTAAAAATATAATATTACCATAAAATAATGTATAATAATTTATATTTTAGAGAGAAAAAAACGGATAGTCGCGGAGTACCTGGACCACAGGGCGTACAGGGTCCTCAGGGACCTCAAGGAGACAATGGACCTCAGGGGCTCCAAGGACCACAAGGTGTACAAGGGCCTCAGGGTCCTCAAGGGCCACAGGGTCCTCAGGGTCCACCAGGTCCTGCAGGTGGTGAACAAGGGTCTCAAGGTCCAATTGGACCTGTAGGTCCTCAGGGTGAACAAGGCATTCAGGGTGTTCAAGGTGAAGTTGGTCCTATCGGTCCTCAAGGCGTTGCAGGTGAAGTTGGTCCTATCGGTGAACAAGGTCCTCAGGGTCTTCAAGGTATTGTAGGTGAAGTAGGTCCTATCGGTGAACAAGGCCCTCAGGGCATTCAAGGCGTTGCAGGTGAAGTAGGTCCAGTAGGTCCTGAAGGTATCATGGGTCCAATGGGTCCTATCGGTGAACAAGGCCCTCAGGGCATTCAAGGCGTTGTAGGTGAAGTAGGTCCAATGGGTCCTGAAGGTATCATGGGTTCTGTAGGTCCGATGGGTCCTGTTGGACCTGTAGGTGAAATGGGTCCAATGGGTCCTGTTGGACCTGTAGGTGAAATGGGTCCAATGGGTCCGATGGGTCCTGTCGGTCCTGTCGGTCCTGTCGGTCCTGTCGGTCCTGTCGGTTCTATTTTAGCAGTTTCTTCAGTAAGTAATTTACCACAAAATTTATTACAACCAATCGTATTTAATAATCCTATTTCTGGATGGGAATCTCAAACAGATATTCATGGTATTACGGGGTTTATTGTTCCTGTTGCAGGATTATATTTAATTAATTATAGTATTCTTGGAGTATGTCTATTAAAAAGAAATGGTATCGATGTACCTGGTATCAACTCTGCATTAGTAGAATTAAATGTTGGTGATATTATTTCTTTAGAAGGCGTATCCATATCAGTGTCATTGCCTGTAACTGCATCAATTACTTTTGTTAAATTGTTTTAATATCTCATTAATAACAATAATACATGGGTTACAAGCGGATTCATATTATTAAATGGCTTAATGTAACAGACTAAAACAAAAATATATAGAATTGATGTATTTGAAAATGTCTTTGAAAATGTCTTTGAAAATAAAAAATCGATTATAATTGGGATAAATTCATTTAATCCAACATATTTACATAAATGTAATGGTATCGAATACTTATAATAACATGGTTCTATATAAGAAATAGAAACAATGCTATTTACAACAGAATATACTATTTCTTGTGGGGTGTTTATATTTGATTCATCAATTTGATCATATATATCTTGATGATAAAGATATGATGATATTGTTGAATAAAAATTGAGTAAACTTGTGTTTAATGGACGAATAAACGGAATGATTTTATGACAATATTTATATTTTGAATCTTCAAATAATTTCATTTTTTTTATAAAAAGTAAAGTAATATTTATTCCAGCGCATAAAATTATATTCATATTACTTCATAATTCATATTCTTTAATTTATTTACAAATGTGATATGATATTTTATGAACTTTCAAAAATACGTTAATATGCAATAGAATTTATAAAATTGAAATAGAAAGATTTTCTTAATCAATGTAAAAATGAGTCAGAGTCATTTGATTCCTGGAATTATGAGACGCCATTGTACAGAGATTGATACATTTGTACGGAACAACGGGGTGGATTCATACAAGAAAACATTTTGTCCAAATGAAAATGTAGAAGATTTATTACGTGATCCAATGATCTTCAATAGTAACGAAGAATATGAAGAAACATTTGGTCCAGGCATCACAGAAGATGATATTTGCAAATATATTGAATATTGGGGTGTCGACCAATACAGAGAATGGTGTGCGAGAGAAAAAACATATGCATCTATTGTTTCAAACGGAAAGTTTGCTGAGGCACAGCAAAAATATATTGATGCACATCCATATGATGCAGTTGAGGTTGGCATGCGAACTACTTGCAAATGTTATCCATTTCGTCAAAATTTTCGTGATGATAAGGGAGTTTCTGTGCCTGAGCCGTGTGAACCTCAATTGGACGATTTCTTCGACGAGAGCTATTCGCTTTATATTCAAAATAACGGCATTATTAATTATATGTTGAAAGTAACAAGTACCTATGCGTTGGAACACTTGCTGAATTTTCGCGAGGTTGCAGAATGGCAACGGGCCTATATAAGAAATTTAGAATATGAAGATCGATTGGTTTAATATTCTTTCAATAATTCTTTCAGATGATCTATTCTAATTTGTTGTATGGCTATATTTATTTCTTGTTGACTATATTTTTTCATTTCTTCAAATATTCTCTCTTGTTTTAAATATTTTTCATATTCTTCGTCTTTTCGTTTCCATTCAGCAAGTTGTTCGTCATATTGTCTCTTCATATTTTCTTGGACTGCTTTCCAATGTTCTGCTTCTGCATAATATGCTTTTTCACGAATTGCCCATTCTGCCAACATTTCAGATGTAAGAGACATTTAATTATCAATTTATTAATAAGTTATTAATAAGTTAATCAATTTTAAAATGTATAATCCAATATAATGAATGCAGATATCATTTATGATACTCTATTGAATGTCATGAAAGATGATACAAAAGAACAATACTTTGAATTACTTAATCAATTAACAGATGCACCGATGACAAATGATGAATTTATAAAGTAAATGAAATATCTAAAATGGGTATTGTTATAATCAATTTCAAATCATTGATAAAATCATACTTGAACCTAAATTGATACATGGTAAAAGTGTTGGTCATATTGAAGATAGTTGTACATAAAGATTATAGGAAGGAATTGCTACAAACATAATAAATTAGTTGATTTGTATGATTGTTATAAAATTATTTTAGATTGTAACGATCAATTAGTTGATTTTATAAGTCGGCAGGATTTAAAAAATATGGAAATCAAATGGCAAAGTATTTAATCTAATTTTGTCGTGACATTCAGGCGTTCAATAGATTTTAAGGTACTCGCCAACCCTGGATTTTCCAAGTTACATCCCAATATTTCCATAAATTTATTCCAATGATTCACAACAATTTCATGAAAAATAAGGTTTCCAAGAAATGAGTCAAAAAATTCAGAAATGAGTCATAAAATTTGTCATAAAAAATAGACTATATTTACATCTATTTTAATACAAATTTATAACTAAAAGTATGGTTGGATATTGAAGAAGGGGCGCGCGATCACAAGAGGTGGAACGACAATAATCTTTTGCTTACGATTCGCCTTATCTGGTACTGATCGCATAATCTTCTTTCCCTTGGCCTTCATCTTGCAGAGAGAAGCGTTGTTGATGTAAGTGTCCTTCATTTTGATATCATAACCATAACGATTAATTTTGATTTCAATTTTATAAAAATTGAAACCACCATAATCAAATAGAACGAATCAAAATGCGTCTCTCTATTTTCTTCGCTTTCATTGCCCCAACATTTGGATACATGGTTGAAACAGTGACAACCCATTGTTGGTTGGTGGATCAATATTGCCATCAAGATCACGCAAAGGATGTTGCAGAGCATATTAAAAAAACAACCGACTATGTTTACATGAATATTGTGTATGTCTCACACTCAACAACGTCGACAAAATACGGCATGCATAGTATGATCGTATATAAATAAAATATCTATGTATATGTATGTAGAAAAAAAGAGAACAGATGAAGAGATGAATCAAATGAAAAATAAATTTTTGGAGAGAAAGATGATAGATACAATAATCAATAAAGATACAACAGTATATACAAAAGAAGGTAAATTATTATTTTTATTTCGTAAAAAGAAATTAACAGGAGGACAAGAATTTTATGAAAACATTGCAGAGTTTATGAAAAAGCATCCGACAACAAATAGAGGATCAGCTTCAGGAGCAACCAAATTTAATGTAAAAGATAACCCAAAAGTATATTCAACTATCACAGGATATTTTGATAGATGGTCACCCAAACAAAAATTCTTATTTAAAAAATTAGGAATAAAAACACCCATTGAAGTAAGAGAGACAATGTTTCTCTCTGATCATCCAGAAAAATTTAAAAAAATGATACCCTTTGTTCAAAAGATTGATGCCCTCTATAAAAAATTAGTCCCTGATCAATATAAAAAACAATATGCAAAAGCAAAAGAGACACATTTTAAAATTGGTAATACATCTTTTACAACAATGACAACCAATATAAATTTTCAAACAACGATTCATAAGGATACAGGAGATGACGAAGAAGGGTTTGGTAATTTAGCAGTCATTGAAAGAGGAAACTATACAGGAGGAGAGACATGTTTCCCCCAATATGGCATTGGAGTCAATGTAAGAGAAGGAGACATATTATTTATGGATGTACACGAATGGCATGCAAATTTACCAATTGTAAAAGAGAATGCAAATGTAGAAAGATTGTCAGTTGTTTGTTATTTAAGAAGAAAAGTATGGGAAAGAACCCGTAATAAGACGCGTAAGTTTTTGACCAATCATAATAAAACAGTAAAAAAAATAAAAAGTTAACGTTGTCTCAATCTTATTTCAGTCATACCATTCTTACGATGAAAAATAGAGACAAGATCAGGATATTTTTTTTGTAGATAGTCCGCAGCGATTTTGTTTTGTTCAAATCGATCAGGACCAACACCACCTTCCGCTAAAAATTTTGTTTTAATCGTCACATTATTAAAACGAACTACACCACCATCCTTTAAATAATATAATATCGATTGTTCATAATCTTCTTTTACTTTTGCACGTGGTTCAAGTGCTTTATCATGCCGAACGATAAAGCCATGTAATGCTCCAATAATAAAGGATAAACCAGTAGTAATTGTTTGTTTCATAAAAAAAGGGTTACATACAGGATAGATACCCCACATAAATAATCCTTCTTTTTCTAATTTCTTGAATGCAGATACAAAGAATGGTTTTGCTTTGATTTCAACCAATTTGTCTCCAACTAATTTAAATAATCCTTCTATATCATCATCGATAGAGACAACATGATCTCCTTCTTTAAAATAATTCATAATAAATTTTCTTTGATTGGTTATACCTAGTTTACCAACAATCATTTCACCATATTTGTCTCTATCAATGACTTCATATTTTTTTTTCTCTTTTTGATTTGCAACAAAAATATATATTTGTTTTGGATCTATACCACCTTTTAATAAAGTAGTTAGTGTTTTTCTCTCTAAAACATCGGATCTATTATAAGTTGGAATTGCAATGTACATTAGAATAAAAATATATTATATTCTATCCACTTATTTATTGGCTCGACAGCAAGTGCTCAGCTACACTCTTCACAGAGACAAACTGTTTTGTCTTTGATTCTGACTCCCTCTCTGTCTTGAACTTGAGTTTAGGTAAAGTTGGACTCATTGCCGTAAACGTCCAAGAGATCTCAGACAATCGCACATCGTCGCATCCAACAGGTTTACGACCGCCTTTCTTTTTCCATGCAAGGACGACACCATTTGCTCTGAGGTTTAATGCAATTGTCTCTAACTGGCCAAACACCTCCTCGGTCAATCGGATACAATCCGTACCGTTATTTGTAATCCTATTTGGGTACTCCTCAAAGTTCTCGCCAAAGTTCCGAGCATAACTTGTGCAAGTGTTTAATGTTGTCCTCAACTCTTTAGCATCTGTCCTGGTAGACTCTTTGATTTTGCATACAAAACCACCAGATCCTTTGTATTCTGGTTTAGATGTCTCTCGGCAAAAGACCTCTCGACGAGTTGTGTGTGGTACCTGTACGACTGGCTCTGTGTCATAAGGAACATACACGATGATGTAGTTGTATGTGCGGTCCTGATGGACAACCACTTCATCCCTTTTTCCCGATGCACCATAACCAGGCCCCAAGACAAATGACCGCGATTTTGTCTCAAATGCATGACGAATTGCGTTTAATGCTTCTTGCCGAAGTGCCTCTCGATGCGCAAGACGGCGCACACCATCCGCATGGAACTTGAAGTTGTCTGCATCTACTTTTTCTTCTTCTGTCATCCGCTCAGGTGGTTGCATCTTTGCTGAACAGATCTTTCGAATAACTGGTTCAATGTATCGATTGTTGTTGTGGTTTTCCATGCGTCCGTCATCCAACGCCATCAGTATGTCGTTCGCCATCTCTGCTTCATCCGATCGTCGCACCCGAATCGGAATAATGGCAGTACGAGTTTTGACAGTAAACCCCACAATGTTGGCACCGCGGACTGGCGTGGTTTCAACGCCATTGTGCATGTCGATGAAGCGCTGAAGTTCATCCATGACCAACTCTTTGATATATACATGAGTACCACTAGAGTCGTAGCCACAGAATCGCCCTAATAGTCCCTGCAGAATTGTATCGGTTTTACCTTTGGATGTCTCCATCGCGAACGAGACATAAGTTTTGGTGACAACGTGACCCATCCGACACATACCCTTAATAAAGACGATGCTCTTGACCGTGGGACGAGAGAGAATATCATTCAACTCTTCTTCTTTATTGTTTTGATCATAGTGTATCACTTTCCACCCATGCGCAAGTGCGATTGGGATCAGTTCGGCTTGGAGCTTTCCACTTGCACGGACCAACCCGTATCCTCGATGATGTTTAACGAGTGATTTGAACTGCGCCTTGATGTTAGTGTATGAATGTACTTGATCCGCCTGAATCATCTTGTCGACACCAAAATAGCTTTCGGGCGGAATCAATCGAACAATCGTCTTGTGTTGATTCAAATGAGAGTTGTCTGAAAATTCAGAGAATGGTGTGGCCGACACAGACAACACGAAGCAATCTTCGGGGGCTTCTCCCGTGGATTGAATGCCGACACGGGTCAAGAACTGATCGACCTGTTGCTTCTGAGTTTGGCCGTAGTGAGACTCTTCCCAAATGTAAAGGATTCGGCCAGACGGTACAAAGTCTTTCAACTTAGGACCCCACACGACGGACATGTTACCAATCAGCTCGCTGATGTCATCCTCTGTAAGTGTGTGGCCTTGACTCTGCAAATATGATTTGTATGACAGCCTAAACGTACGGTTATCCTTGTTTTGTATCTTGAGAGCTTCCTCGCGATTGCCACTGAAGATGATGACCTTATCCACAAGCTTCTGGCGAAGCATTTCACACCCGACTAACTTGAATGTACCTGTCTTGCCTGATTGCATTGGAGCCAGCATCAAGACATAGCTCTTGTCTTGGAAGGCAGCAAGAATCTTCTCCATAGCTACGATCTGCTGAGAGTGCATAGTTTAATTTTGAAGTTTTTGCGCTGGACCACTTTGATATTGAAGGTGGCTCTTAATTGAGTCAAGTTCAATTTTTGAGCCACTATGAGAAATGAGTCGGAAAATCCAGAAATGAGTAATAAAAATGGTTGGTCCCGCTGGACTGTGTCAACCGCTTTTTATTTATTCGTTGCGAGCCATGATGCGCGCCACAAACTTTGCAGGCTCAGGCTTGTCAGGCTTCTCTGGCTTGTCGGACTTGGGCTTTGCCATCGTTACCTTCCAGAACCAGGGGTTATCATATTGAATGTTGACGAAGCCTTCCGTTTCGATGCGATCGACGAGTGATGCTACAGATTCCGATAGAGTCTTGAAGTTGATGAAGAACACCTTGAAGGGACGCCCAGTCTTGAAGTTCGTCTTGTCTAGAACGCTGACGTCGCTGACGACATCCTCATCTAGGACATAGTTGAAGACCTCCTTGACTTGCTCAGGCGTGCAACGATCGAGGGCATAGCCGATGCACATCGAAGGAATAGACGCGGAAGCGGAAGCAGAAGCATTGGAAGCATTGGAAGACATGATGACTCAGATATAACAAACACTATGATTATTTTTGGTTTCAATTTTTGTAGTAGAGTCGTGGTTACCTTAGCTATCAAGATCTATCCATTGTCCCCATTCGTCGTCCCTCGCACTTTGCCAATGTATCCATATAACTTCAGGCTCAGTATCGATTGATTCAAATGTGCATTCTTCTTGAATTGTGTCAAGCGTCGGAAGCCGTTTCATACTTTCGCGAAATATGGCGTAAGAACGGTTTACAAAAAGACACATGACATCAATATCTTTACTCTGATAATTAGTCAGACTTCAATTTTCAAAGTTTCAAGTAAAAAGGTGGCTTCGCATAGCCTTGTCTTTTTACTTTACACGTACCACCTGATCGTGTAGTTGCCGTTGAATTTGCTACGAATAATACGCCCCAACATTCGACTTGTGCGTGTAGCGCGGAAACATTCTGTACGGACATCCAAGAAATAATCCTTACCATCGATGTTCACCTTTGTGAAGTAGAAGTCCTTGCTAGGGATGCCGTTCTCGGAGACACCAAGATCGCGGAATGTCTTGACTTTTCGACCCTTGATGCTTTTTTTGAATGCAGGATCTAGGACGTCGATACACTTGACCTTTGTCTCGACCCCATATGCATTGAGTATGCGATTGGCCACCCTTGGGCCGTATTGCAGAGCCACCGAGTTGACCTTGGTCGTAGACTTGTAAGTAACGCCGTCGAGAACGATAGAATCGTAGACCAGGCCGACTTTGTAGATACCGAGGACATCCTTGAAGAGATAAGAAGAACCAACACGAGTTAGATGCGATGTAATGCCCTTGATGCCCCAGCCACGCTCTAGGGGCACCATGTTAGACTTGTGCTTGGCAAGACGGAGCTGTAGCTCGGCGTAATACTCTGGAATATTGCAGTCCTCGCCGAACATCATTATATCATATCTCGTACTACCAGTCCAGCGATCAGAGCCCCTCCTGCCAATAGGCGTTTTCATGCGTTGCTTGATGAGAGTCAAGCAACGGGACATAGCCGTCTTGTAGCGCCCGTCGAAGTCGTAGATGAGGTCCTGGAGCTCGAACGGAAGTGAGGTGATCGCGTTCATCGTTTGGACGGTCAAGGAGTATGTCAGAGCGAGTTGCATTACTAGGGGTTCAATTTTACCGTGATGTGAAGGATTTCTTCGGGCGTTTGCCGTTAGGAGATAGGTCGTGCTCGAGAAATGAACCCTTACGACGCCTAAGGGTTTTTTGGAGATCGGGATCCAAAAGGTAGTACTTGCTCTCTCGCGTTGTTGAGCCGATTACACCCTCGAGTTCGTCAAGGCGTATACAGGAATGTTTACCTACAAAGGGGTAGTATTTCGTGCTTGTGTATTCTTCGCCATCGACCCAGATGGTTTTTTGTTCAGCCATGATTGAGTAGACACCAAGGACGTCTCTGAAAAGGTCGGAGAACCCAGGCTCACGTCCAATGGTAGGGTCGATTATCTTGTGACGCAGTCGAATAACACTGTCAGCTCCTAGATGACGGCTATACATCTTGGCACGACGTTCCGTCTCGAGAAGAAACGGACTGTCGCAAGCCCACGAGGAATTGCCATGCACGGCTGTCTTACCCCACTCTTTAATAAGAACAATGCACTGGTTCATAGCAGTCTTGTATCGGCCATCGAACGCGTAGATGTAGTCCTGGATCTCGAGGGGGAGCGAACTAAACTTCATATCGCTTGAAGTCGATTGCTTTTGATCGCTTTGAGATCGCTTTGAGATCGCTTTGAGCTGGATTGATGCTCAGACTACGCCCAATTCGGCCCATTCGATTTTGTTCGAGTGCTACGGTACGGCTTCCGCTCGCTACGGTGGTTCACGGCTTCGGCTCGCTACGGTGGTTTACGGCTCAATCGCTTCGGCTTCCGCTCGCTACGGTGGTTCACGGCTTCGGCTCGCTACGGCAGTTCACGACTCCAATCGACGGGTGACTCGCTACGGTGGTTCACGACTCCAATCGACGGGTGACTCGCTACGGGTCCACGGCTTCGACTCGCTACGGGTCCACGGCTTCGACTCGCTACGGCTCCAACCGATCAGTCGATACGGGCGCGCACCCATGCCACTCATTTTAGCCCCAGCCAATTTTACTTGCTATTTCGAAGTTTTCATCATTTTTCGAAGTTTTTGAAGATACCTGGCATAGCGTGACTTTCGAAGTTTTCATCGTTTTTCGAAGTTTTGTCGATACCTCGGCCAAACACGCCATTTTTCGAAGTTTTCATCATTTTTTGAAGTTTTTGACTAACGAGAAACGAGTACGAAAGCTTAAGTTTTCGCCATTTTTTGAAGTTTTCATTATATTTCAAAGTTTTCATCATTTTTTGAAGTTTTACTCGTTTAGGACTTGGCGATTTTGGAGGCCAAACGTGCCATCCGCACGCACACGCACGCCCACGCGAGAATCGCAAAATTGAACCATTTGGGGTCCTCAAGAGAACTACATCCGAGTTAATACTCAAAGCTTCCAAAACCTTCAACATGTCTTTCGCTCTCGAATCGTTCGCTCGCCAGTCGCTCGCCCAGTTCACCACCATCTACGCCGAACTCTATGACGGAAAGCCCATTCCGCCGTCGGAGCTCGAGACGCTGATGTGGGGGCGTATCTGCGCGAAAGACGCAAACATCACCAAGCTCGGCTTCAAAATCCCGTTCGACAACATCAAGCGCGCCAAGGTAACTCTCCCGTACATGCCCGACGACATCAACTACATCGGATGCCCATGCATCAAGAAAAATGGCGGGCTATACACGCCGTGTTGCGCCAAAGTAGCCGAGGACGCCGAATACTGCAAGTCTTGCTCGGTCGACAAGGAAGGCAACGAGAAGCCTCTCGAGTTCGGCGTCGTCGACGATCGCGCTGAGAATATCGAGAACGGACGCTTCTCGCCGATGACGTTTGGTGAGTGGATGCGAGCGAAGAAGACCACTCTGCCTGATGTCTACCAGAAACTCGCGCTTGCTGGCGTCCAAATCGAAATCCCTGCGTCTGAGCTCTTCTGCCGAGCGGTTACCAAGAATCGCAAGGGGCGCCCCGCCAAGGACACGGATAGCGCAGAGGATGAGGACTCGCCTGTCAAGAAGCCCAGGGCAAAGGCTCCCAAGTCGTCGCCCAAGTCGTCGCCCAAGTCATCGCCACATGCATCGGAATCGGAGTCCGAGGACGAAGTAGCCCCTCCTACGCCCCCCAAGAAAGCTCCCAAGGCGAAGGCGCCCAAGAGCGATGACGATGAGCCTAAGGCCAAGAAGGCTCCCAAGGCCAAGAGCGATGACGAGCCCAAGAGCGATGACGAGCCCAAGAAGAAGGCGAAGGCTGAGGCTAAGAGCGACGACGACGAACCTAAGAAGAAGGCCAAGAAAGCTGAGGCCAAGAGCGATGACGAGTCTAAGGCCAAGAAAGCTCCCAAGGCGAAGGCTGAGGCCAAGAGCGACGACGACGAACCCAAGAAGCCAAAGGCCAAGAAAGTCAAGACGCCTGAACCCGAGAAGCCTGCTGAGCCAGCCGAAGAGGCAAAGGAGGAAGGAGAAGAGGAAGAGGATGAGGAGGAAGAGTGCGAGGTCGACGGTCGGGACTACACTCTGCGCAACAGCAAATACATCTGCGACAAGGACGACGGCACGATCTTGGGGACCATCGTCAAAGGCAAGGTAACCTGGTCAAGCGAGCGGAGGTAGACGAGCGACGAGCGGAGCAAGTAGCTGGAGCAAGTTGGAGCAAGTTGGAGCAAGTAGCTGGAGCAATAAAACGGGGGCGACCCTTTTTATTATGAAAATTGAATCATTTCGGCCACTCTACTCAACCTTATCAACCACTTCAAAAACTTATGTCCTGGGCAACCAATACTGGATACTTTCGCTGGGAACATCTCTGGACAGATGAGGGTATCGCGCGCTGTATCGCGATCATCGCTGAGAAAGATCGGATCTACATGGAGAAACAATTAGCCGATGCAACGGCATTAAAAATTAAGGCTGATGTGACAAAGATATTGGAACCACTTTGGTCCGTCCAGAAAAAGAAAGTGATGCCTGCACCAGTACCTCGGCCAGTACCTCGTCCAGATCGGCCTACACTCGCTAAGAATCGCCCCTGTTGCTTCGGATGCAAGAAGTTCCAGATCCATCCTAATCCGCCACCCCACTTCACCGCCGAAGATATGGCACACTGTTGCGCACTCTGCAGGTTATCTGATGGCAAACGGCACGGCGACCACTGCTCACGGCAGAAAGCCTAAATAAAAAGAAAGGCCAGGCGGGCCACTTTTTATTGGTGCTTCGCTATAAAAATTGAATCGTTTCGGCCACTCTAGTGAACTGCATAGCTATAAGCAATGAACAACGAACGCACCAAACGCATCAGGATCGAGGAACCAGTGATTAGGTACAAGCGGAAGGCCGAGGTATTGGATGAACCGATTGAGCTGACACCAATGGAAATCGATGTGCGCCCACCATTCATCTTCTATCCGATGCCGACTCTTGTGCGGTGCGATGCAAACGCTTTGGACAACGACAACTAGCACGGTGGAGCGACGGGGGCGACGACGGTGGAAGCGACGACGGGAGCGACGGGCAACCTTTTTATTTGGAAAATTGATCCATTTTATTAAGTATTTGACTATATTATCCGATGTTGTTCATCTGTGCCACAGAGTTCACTACCGAGGCGGTGGCCAATGTCTTTAACTCCATCTATCAAGAGAATATTGTGCATGAAATTTTGGTCAAAGGCGATAAGACCTATGTCTGGATCTTGAAACCGATCGAGATCAATGCTGACGTATACTCGCAACACGGCATTGAGGTATATAACATTACAAATACTACTTGCCGTGCAAAGTTCTAACTTGGAAGAACTTGAAACTTGACTTGGAGCCGTGGACAAACTTAGCGAAAACATAAAAATTGAAACTGTTTTTTTTATTCTAGTTATTGTGTCCGACGAAAGTCAAACTCATACTCAAACTCAAACTCAAAATGTCCAACTTCTACGTTTCTGGTTCCACTCCTTCGGCTCCTGTCACCCACGTCAAGCTCTTCATCTCCTACGCGCTCAACCATGTCACCACGGATACCGTCAAGGACGTCTTCGACACGGTCTTCAACAACGAGGTGGAACAGATCGAAGAACTCGCTAAAACGGATCGCGACACTGGAAAGTCATTCAAGCTATTCTGGATCACGCTCAACCCAGCTCGCCACTCACCAGTTTGGCGCTTCGTCGACGAGATCGAGAAATTCGGCAAAGCGAGCATCATCTACGAGTCTCACAAAGGTAAGGACTTCTACTGGCAGGTACGCCTCAACAAGGACAAGGACAAACCAGTCAAGACTATGCCTCGCATCATGGCTCGCGAAGAGACAACCTCGACGAATGCTACCGCCAAGGAGCGCGCCGACGTCATCGCCTTCACCAAGACTTCAGCCTTCTCCAAGCTCGTTGACTCGGTTGTCTTCGAGGGCGTCATCGAGCCCAAGCTGGAACCTGGCGAGATCAAGGGAAACTCGGTTCAGCGACGCAAGGCGGATCGCGCAAAGCTTCAGGGCGTGAAAGAGACGCCCGACAAGCGCCAGCGGTTGGAGGAGCAGGAGGAGCAGCCTGATTCATCCACCTTTCCTGATTACTTCCCCTAAAGGTGGGATGCGGTGGGAGGCATAAAAATAAAAAGAAAGGCCAGGCGGGCCACTTTTTATTTCAAATATTGAACCTCGCAAAAATCCGTAGATTCTTTCAACTCGCTAAGATGTCCACGGCTCTATAACGGCATCGGCATTCGCCTTGATAAAATCGATAAAGATTCACTTGTACGTCTACTGACGATGTTCGCGATCGACTCAAATACTCTTCCGCTACCACTATTCTACAAACTTATACTCGTTTCTTAGATAATACTTCACGCGGACTTCGGCGCAAATTTGGTAATGATGTTGATCTACCTTTGGCTCAATGTTATTGGAGACATTCTCGTCATCCTCAAATGGTTTGGTACTTTGCTGTCATTTACTTGCTCAAACATGGTATCATTCAAACCGACGATCAAAATGGCTGGAAGTAATATACTTCATAAAATTGAAACTATTTTTATTTCAAATACTTCAATCACTTCAATCGCTTCAAACTACAAATGGCTACCTGGATCACTCTCAACGACGAACTCGATGACATCTACAATGATTGGGATGCTCCTGCTACTCCTATCGCTCAACCTATCACTCAACCTATCGCTCAACCTGTTCAACCCGTTATTGACCCCAACGGTTGGCATTGGTATCCAGACTCTAACGGACAACTCTGCACCATCTATCTCGACACTCATGGCAATGAGTGCATGATGTGGCAACTACAAGACGATGGCTCATTTTATTGGCGATGTGCAGGCGTCGGATACACCTGTCGCGAAATTGGCTTCGAAGATCGCAGGGGTATTTACTTCCAAGACATTTTCGTTGGTACCATGATCTTAGACGAAGATCTCACCGTCACATGGCTTCCTGAGACATATATCAATCAACACATCGATATTATATACGACAACATCCACAACATCAATAACATCAACAATAACAACAACGACAACATCAACAATAACAACAACGACAACATCAACAATATCAACGACAACATCTACGACGACATCTACGACGTTGACGAATCGGATGACAACAACGATCCATAAATAAAAAGAAAAGGCCTGCGTGGCCACTTTTTATTTTTGTAATTATAAAAAAGTTAGAGAGAAAACTGTGTTACTTTACTGATTTATTACAAATTCTATACTATTTAATTTTATAGAATTTATTTTTTTTATTTTTGTAATTATAAAAAAGTTAGAGAGAAAACTATGTAACTTTACTTGATTGTTACAAATTCTATACTATTTAATTTTATAGAATTTATATTTTTTATTTTCTTAATTATAAAAAAGTTAGAGAGAAAACTATGTTACTTTACTTGATTGTTACAAATTCT
>Ga0114960_10001723_pt1 | contig 17434 bp, 20 predicted proteins | sample C_130625_MF_Meta_FD_92637 | JGI IMG/M metagenome (GOLD analysis project Ga0114960, IMG submission 92637) | Freshwater microbial communities from Lake Croche, Canada to study carbon cycling - C_130625_MF_MetaG | ecosystem: Environmental > Aquatic > Freshwater > Lake | place: Lake Croche, Canada... | reverse complement strand
TTTATAGGTGCCGGTGGCATCTATGTTGTAGGAAAAAAGAAAACATATGGCTGGTATGTGCTAATGATCAGCGAAATGTTGTGGACCATTTACGCAGTGACAACACATCAGTACGGATTCTTGCTTGCAGTCACACTTTATAGCACAGCATACATAAAATCTTATTTGCGATGGAAAGAAGATGACGATGACAGTCGAAAGTCATGATGTCTATGTTAGAGGACTAATAAAATGAATTGGAATACTAGATACGCAGCTGAAACCCCTAAACAACGCAAATGGATTTCAGTAGGAACACCACCTACAACAAGCACGCCATCTGGTCAACCCTCCACAACGTCACAACCAGGAAGACAAAGAAAATTTACACCAGCTGATCAACTCCCCACACCGGTACAACCAGGAAGACAGAGAAAATCTATACCGGTAGAACCAATTGGTAAAACACTAGAAGGGATGAGTCAAGACTGGTCAATATGGAGCGCAATAAAATTGCCTGGAGCCCCTGCCGGTAAAAAAGTCACTGGGTTTACTGGTGAAGTAACAGACCGAGGTGGTGGCAGCGCTTATACAGTTGGTTCTGATGGTAAGTACTCTAAGACTTTGTCTCCAGAAGCACAGGAAAAATATCGTAAATCAAGACCAGATAGATATGGAATTACTGATGCTCAAGGACGTTATACAGAAAAATGGGATAATACTGTGTTTATCCACCCCGGACATAAGGAGGGGATCAATAGAATGTTAGGAGATAGATCCCCTGTTGCTGTTAGAGGTCAGGATGGTTCAGTTCAATTCCATGCACGTGACTTGATTCGTGGTTTGCCATCAAGTCACGTGATAAATGTGGATGGGAATGGCTCGACGGGAGTATACCGCATTCCTGAAAACCATATAAGCACCACGCCATTCAGAGGTGCTGTGCCGTTCCAGTACGGCAATGTAACTTTTGCCGATGGTTCTTCTGAGTCTGGTCATCACATGGGCAATTCTGTTGGGCAAGTACACTATGAGTAATAATTGGAACGCAAGATACGCTCACGAAGATTTATTTGGCAATATAACTAGCATTAAACCAGAATGTGTTTACTGTTACAACGATGATCCACAACAACTTGAAAATTATGGCAAAGGCGCATGGGGTTGTGTTAATCATAAAGCATGCGCAGAACGAAGTGCACAATACTAATGAGTGAAAATGATCGTATTGTAGGCAAATTAGGTAAATTAGCACCAAATAGACCAAATGGTCTACATATGTTAGCATTTTACCAGAGCAATCCGTTGCCGGTTGCTCCAGATACTGTTCCAGTTCCAAATGTAGCTAGTTGGGGGATGTTAGCAAATGATAAATACGGTGATTGCACTTTTGCTGGTATCGTTCACGCCCGTATGGCCAATGCAGCTGTACTGGGTATTACAGAAACATTTCCTACTGATCAAGAAGTAATAGATTCATATTTAGCCTATACAAATGGGCAAGATGTAGGAGCTGTAGAAGCCGACCTTCTTAAATATTGGCAAACTAATGATATTTTTGGCGGAAAGTTAGCAGCATTTGCTCCAACGGATCATGCTGATTTTGATGAACTCAAAAGTGTAATTGCTAGTTACGGTTTAGCCTATATTGGTGTCAAATTGCCTGTTACTTTCCAACAACAGTTTGTTGCAGGGCAACCTTGGGCTTTAACTGGTACTCCAGCAGATCAACAGATTGAAGGCGGTCACTGCATCATACTTATTGGATATGACAAAGACTATGCCCAATGTATAACATGGGGTAAAGTGCAACAGATAACGTGGGAATGGTTGCGTTCGTACATGGAAGAATCATGGGCAATCATTACACCTGAGATCGTAGAAAAAGGACAGTACGGGGATATGCGTCTAGCAGACCTCATGGCTGATTTGGGGAAACTATAATGACAATTCCAAAGAGAACCGAAGAAATACTGCAAGAGCGAATGGAAGCCCGTTTGGCTCATGATCCAGGCACATTTCAACAAGCGATAGACATGGTCCCTCGTGCCATAGGTGATGTTTCCAGTTGGGTTGGTGATGCTGCTCATGCAGTAGGTCGTGGTTTACATCATATGATAAATGGAGCAGACCGTCCTGATACTTACCAAGGAATTTCAGACAATGGTTCCCCAATATATGGTCCATCTTTTGGAACAATGGCAGACCGTTTAGCTGAGATAGGCATCGATAGTGCCGTAGGTTATGGTGCATGGAAGGCAAGAAAAGGCGTCGGTAACGCCATAAAGGGTGTTGGCAATGCAGTTAAAGGCGTTGGTAAAACTATCGAGCATGCTCCTATCTTACACAAAGAAACCCGTGGTGATGTTCCTGTTGTTAAGATGGTGCGCAACCAACTTGGCCTAGATGCTCAGCACGGTCCAAAGGGGCGTCGTTCAAACGTAAACCTAGAAATGGGTATTATGGAGGGACTACAGCAAATCACCCAAATGCTAAAATGTATATGCGGAAGTGAATGCCAAGAAAAATTTAACGGTATGCCTCATTGCACACCCGGTCAAGGTTGCTGCAGTAATGCCGTACACGGCAGTGATGCTTGTGGTAGCTGTGGTAATCCAGAAGCAGCTGGTAGCTTTCACAATATGACTATTTGCGCACCTGGCCAGGGATGCAACGAAGATTACAAAAACAACAATGACAACCTACTTGGTTTAATCAATAGCATGGGTTGTAAATGCGGCGCTGGTTGCAAACTAGGTCAAGGATGCACAAAAAATTGGGCTCCTACAGATGAAACTCCTAATGAAAAAATTCAAGACCACGATGATTGGGCTTCCGCTACTGATCATGGCAAATATGATATGCCTGGACCAAAGAAACCTCTTCCTCCTACAACTTGGCAGTAAGAGTTAAAAATACTCACAACTTGCACTAGGGATTGATGAAATACGCAGAAAACGGATCCGGTAATTACTCAGACGATGCTAGCTTAAAAGCCATCGAAGCACCAACTGAGGAAGAAGAGGGATTTGGTATTCCTGGGCAATCTGCCGTTGGTACTGTTGGTTTCTTTAGAAGAGCAGACTTTGGCAATGGCGATGAAAATTCAGTTGACTTAGGTCCAAAACATATCGATACATTAGATTTACAAGAAGAACCAGAAAAAGTGAGCAACGAGGGACTAAGTAGTGTAAGTCCAGGCTCATTATCAACAATTATTAACAGCGCAACTGAAGGAAGCAAAATGAGCCTACCAGCAAGAATTGCTTATATTATGGAGAATGGCGAACCATTCTGCAACCACTGTGAGAAGAATTTTGTACCAGTAACTCTAACACGTACTGCCTGCACTAACTGTGGATGCGGAAAACCAAATGATGACCACGGCCTTGTCGTTGGGAATTTTAATGGTCAAGATTTAGAGCACGTTGAAGGACCTACTGCCGGAGATCTTGATATGAACCGTGACATTGTCAAAGAAGAAAAGCTTGGAAGCGTTGATGAGTATCTAGGTTATTTTCGCAAGAATGCCAATGACAGCGAACTTTACTACCGTGGATACACAGACGCACAAAACGGTAAACCATTGGACGAAGATCTTGCTCTTTTAAGTGATGATTACTACCATGGTTATGATCAGCACAAATTTTATAACAAAACTCCACAACAAAGTCAAGGCCAGAAACTGTTTGACATCAAGCCAAACAGCAACGCAATTCCTCGAGGTGGCAACATGACACCTGGCGAAGCAGACCGTGGCCCTTTGGAATTAACAGATGGTTTTAATAGTGCCACTGCTAGCAGAATAGCCTCAGCATTTCCTGTTGATGTTATTAAAAACTTTTTTGAGGTTTAATAATGGAAAAGTGTCCTGTTTGTACAAATGGTAAAGTAATTACCAAGGTTAGCAGTGCTGGAGATGAAAGTTACTGCTCAGACTGCCGTAAAATTGTAGCTAGTGCTACTCTTGGTTTTGTATTTACTGCTGACGGTATTAGCGGCATAGAGGAATGCACATTACCTGGAGATCCAAGACCTGGTGTTAAAGGTCCTGGAGCAAAAGCTAGATGTTGGCTATACGACCCAGCAAATGAAGGCGAAAAAGAATTAGCAACAAAGAAAGCTAAAGATTCTGCTTACGCTTACCAAAAAAAGCAAAAGGCCGCAAAAATTATAAATGCCACTGCTGGTTTTACTGGAGCACCATCTTCTTTAATGCCACCAGCAGAAACCAATCCAACACTCTCTAGTACACCAGCTCCTGCTGCATCATCTTCTTCCCAAGATTTCAGTGCTCCACCACAAACTGGTATTGGTGAAGCAACTGCACCCGGTGGTATGCAACCCGGAAACCTTAACAGTAACAATCCATTGAATAGTGGTACTACAGCTAGTTTAAGATTAGCTGAGCTCATAGATGAAGACATCAGACAACACATGGGTCCTGGCTTCTGCACAGAACACTCGGAATATGACGGATGTAATCATGATGAGAAAACGTACTAGTGATTAAGGAAACAAGAAAGATTCCACTATGAACTACGATAACATCGAATTAGAAGCTAAGACAGCCGCCGCTGACACTAGATGGTTTAATGGTACCTCAGAGAGTATCTTGACACGTCTAGACAGACTGCAAGAGATCCTTGACACTACACGCATGGCAGCAAGTAATCCAAACGCTTCGGTGAATCAAATTGAACGTTATGCCAATATTCTTACAGAACTAGGTTCTGAAAAAGAACAGCTTGAGAAGCTAGCTTCCGAATATGTTGATTTTGATACCGAAGACTATCTTAATAGCCTGCCAGGTGGTACCGTTGCCAAAGAATACCGTGTTAGCAGCGCTGGAACAAGCGACCTGGGTGTAGATGACGGAAGTCTTCTATACCGTACAGCCGCTACCATTGAGAACGAATTCGAAGATGCTGACTGGATTAACTTCGTTACTGCCGGTGCTGAAGTCTGGGTAGAAGACCAGAATGAACGTTTGCTCAAGAGTCAACTAAATACACGTGAAGCTGCCGTATATTACGTAGAGCGCAGAACTTTGCCAATTCTTGACACCGTTAAGCGTGCATCCATTATTGACAACTTTGTTGACAATGTTGAGATTTGCCGCCGTTCCAAGAATGAAGTAACAAACTTTCGTAGCATCAAGAGCGCTAGTGCCAACAAGCTATCTGCTAGATTTGTCGAAGAAGCAATCGATGAATCTTTCGGGAATGGTTTGAACTGGCTATAAAATGGACAATTGGCTTGGATTCCGAGTCGTTGGAGCAGTAGAAGACGACACTAAACCTAGTGATAACGTCAGCGACAATGATCTCGTAACATCTTTAAAGAGAATGCTCGCAGAAGCGTATGTTCTTTATCACACTATTCACGGATTCCACTGGAACGTTACTGGTAGTGATTTCTATGAATATCACAAATTTTTTGATGAAATTGTTGACGATATTTACGAAAATATTGATCCTATCGCAGAAAACATTAGAAAACTAGACGCCAAGACTCCATTTGTGATGAGCAACCTAGTTAATCTTAGTAAGATTAAAGAATCTGATCTTGATAGTACAGACGCCCTAACACTAGTTAAAAAATTCTACGATATGAATGAAGAATATATTGGTCACATTAAAGATGTGTTCAAAATAGCCAATAATGCAAACGAACAAGGTATTGCTAACTTTATAGCCGAAAGAATTGATATGCACCAAAAATGGTCATGGTTCTTAAAGGCTTCACTGGAAAAGTAATGGATTCTGTAGCTGAAAACATTGGTGGAGTAGTTGCTTTACTAACTGCTATTGTTAGTGAACAAGAAGATATAGCTTATGCAATGGTACTTGAGAGTGATCCTATTGAACTCTTTGGTGCATTAACCGGTGTTCTATTAAGTGTTTTTCATCGACTATCTGAGTTTAGCGGTATAACAACAGAGAATTACCTACAAGAACTGGGTATGATCGCTTCTAGATCAGAATGACAGAAAAGTTAGTTTTGCCAGAAGGTATCACTTTGAATAATCTCAAAGATGATAACACAGAGTTAGATTTAGATTCTACAATAGAAAATATTGATAGTATTCAATGCAACTTTTGCAATATTTCTTTTGAAAGCCTACTAATTACTAGTTTTGGTAGGCATGAAGGCATTGTTCGAATAATGCCAAGCTATACTGACGTATGGAAAAACCCGTTGCCAAAAGATCGCAACAAATCGATAAAAATGTTAAAAGATACATTAATTTTAAAAATTGATAAACATAAGGAAAGGCATAACAATGATTAAATACAGCACACAACCAAGTAATGACGCTAAAGTCTTGACTGACAGTCCAACATCACCTATAGTTACTACTAAGGATGTAAAAGGTCTGAATGACATTAATGATCAGCAACAAGATACAAACAACTTACAAGATCTAGATGCCCAGGACAATAACGAATAAAGGAAAATAGTGAAAGAACTGGAACCAGTAGTACACATCGTAATTCCTGATACTCAGGCTAAAGATGGTGTGCCAACCGACCATTTGAGTTGGATTGGTAACTACATTGTTGAGGAATACCACAACAAGAACATCAAGATCATTCACATTGGTGACCATGCTGACATGCCTTCTTTGTCAATGTATGACAAAGGCAAGAAGTCAATGGAAGGTCGTCGTGTTAAAGCAGACATTGAAGCTGCTAACGAGGCGTGGCGCATTCTTAACCAACCTATATACGATTACAATGATAACCGTCGAAAAACAAAGCATGCGATTTGGAACCCAGAGCGTTTTATCACATTGGGTAACCATGAAGATAGGATTAGCCGTGCCACTGAAAATGATGCTCAAATCGATGGTTTGTTTTCTGTTGATGACTTGGATTATGCTCGTACTGGCTGGGAAGTAGTACCTTTTAAAGTAGTTAAATGGTTAGATGGCATTGCTTATGCCCACTTTTTCTATCAGCCAATGACTGGCAACCCATATGGTGGTAATATCGAGACTCGTCTTAAAAATGTTGGACATTCGTTCACTATGGGTCACCAACAAACACTTATGTATGGTTTGCGTTTTGTTGCTGACAAGAGCCAACATGGTCTTGTAGCAGGAGCATGTTATTTGCACGATGAAGACTATAAGGGACCTCAAGGTAACGCTCACTGGCGTGGGATTATTGTCAAGCACCAAGTACAAGATGGTAGTTATGACCCAATGTTTGTATCTTTGGATTATTTGTGCCGTAGATATGAAGGTATGAGTTTAGAGAGGTTTAAAAAGCTCAAATACCCGCATATGTAGTATATGGATAAATCATTTACGTCACAAAGAAAAAATTTCCGCTGCGTCTTTAACCCCTATGTGACTAAAGATAATCGTGATGGTGTAATCCGTTCTATTATTTCTCAGTTTGAAGGCTATATGGCCGAACCTGAAGTGACACTGCATGATGATGGATTTATCATCACATTGACAATTGGCGATAACCTATCACCAAGTATGGCTAGGGATAAGATCCTCTGGAACCAATTTATTGATAATGTTACAGCAGCGGACGCTATTCGTAAGATTCAAATTATTCGTCTACCAAAGGCTGGTCTTATGGATTTCGGTGCTCGCATACCTGCAGAAGGCAGTGTTGGTGGATTTGGACCAGAAGTAGATCCTATGACTGGTGATACTGGCGTAGACGAAAAACTTAATATCCCAAGAACCACTAAACCACCAAAATACCAAATTGACGGTGTTCAAGACGACCCACTGGGTCATTTTGCTAGTTTGCGTTTTGCTGACAAAACTGATATGTCTTCGCAAGGTCAAAATTTTGTTCAAGAACTTACTCCACAAGATTTGAGTAGTGATGTCAATGACGTCGATAGTGGACCCACTACAGAACTAGATTCTGGCAAGGATCAACACCGTTCTTTGCCAAAAGCATTTGCTGGATTTCGCCGTATTGCTATCGACAGTGATACTGGCAGCTCATTTACATTAACTGCTCCAAATGGCTTTCAAAGCGTAAATGATGCCCCTAGAGATGGTGGTTTGCACGAAGAAGCAGGAGCAGCCACTGGTATTGGCGGAGGAGCTCCAATTAGTGGTGCTAGCTGGTATGTAACACAACCTGGGAATGAACAAGGTACGCAGCTAGGTGTTGAAAGAAACCGTGGAGATGCTAGCTCCGGTCCTTTGAGCAGCATAACTTCTGTTGGTAGCAAAATTGTAGATGAACCTGAAATAGAGGACGTTAATTCAGCTATTGACCTTCCACAATCTAGAGGTGGAACACAATCCATTCCTGATGGCGGGCAAGTAGAGGGCTGGTATGCCAGTAACCATTTTGGGATTAATGAATACTACGATTATAAAGGTGATGTAGATGGATCTGAACTATAAGGTATATGCGGCCGGGCATGAAGCCACCAACTACGTACCAGGAGACTTTATCCTTGTTTCTAGCAAAGGAATACTAGCTAAATTTATTAGGCTGGGCCAATTCATCCGTTATCATGGTAAAATGAAACCGTTTAGCAAATGGAACCATGCTGCCATGATTATAGACGAATATGGCAACATTGTCGAATCAATCGGTCGTGGAGTTGTGGTTAGTCACATCAGTGATTACAAAAACGTAGAATATTACTATGTTAGTGCTAAATTAAATAAACAAAGCCGCGATCAAACCGTAGCTGCTTGCAAAAGTTTCTTAAAAGATAAGTATGGATGGGTAACCATTGTTAGCATTGCATTAGAGCTAATTACTGGTATTAAAATACAATTTACCAATAGTAACACTATGATTTGTAGTGCTGTAGTAGGACAATCTCTCTGGGCCGGTGGTGTTATTTTTGATACTAACCCTTATCAGATGATGCCAGCTGATCTTGCAGCTGCGTTTAAAATTTCATGTTTAGACAATATTGCATAAATTCACTAAAGGCTTGACTTTCTGCTATATTGCTAATATTATGGAAATATGCAAAAAGTAACAATCACCATCCAATACGATGCCCGTGATAATCAGAGCGATGAGCTTGCAAGCCAAGAGATCAGCGAAACCGTCGCTGGACTAATTAACAGTTTGCGCACTCAAGTCAATGGTGTCCAGGTAGCCGTAAAATTTCAAAACAATAAAAAGGACAATTAATCATGTCATTGAACATTAACAAGCTATTTGAAACTACTGCTGTACGCAATGTAGTTCGTAGTGCCGTTGCTAGCGCCGTAGGAGCTGCTGTCGCTTATGGTACCACTAAGTGGGCTAGTCTGCAAACAAGCAACCTTGCTTACTTGGCACCTACGTTTTCTACCGCATATTTTGGTTTGGTTCACTTGCTTGAAAAGAAGTACCCTAAGTTTGGTTGGCTGCTTGGTCTTTTGCCCAAGGCTACACCAATCAACTTTGCTCCAAAGGTAGTTCCTGTTGCGCCAACACCAGCTCCTGCTGCTAAGCCTGTTGTTAAAATTGATGCACCCAAAGCTATCGATTTGGTCAAGAAAGCTCCTGTTGCTAAAAAGGCTCCTGTTGCTAAGAAGACTGCTCCAAAGAAGACTGGTAAGTAACTAAGGTTTTGCTCGGTAACTCAGAGGCAGAGTACTCGCCTGTTAAGCGAAGTGTCGTAGGTTCGATCCCTACCCGAGCAGCAAAAGAAAGAGAGATATATGAAAAGTCTACTAACAATAATTGAAGAAAATGATTATTTATTGTTTACTAATTCAGGCATTTTTGGTACAGACAAACATTCTTTAACCTATGAATTGGGTCATGATTATGTTCGTGGTTTTTATGATAAAGAATTTGAGAAATATGCTGATAAAGAAATTAGACTTTTAGAAATAGGAGTTTACACAGGAGCTTCTCTTGCACTCTGGCAAAAATATTTTACTAAAGGCGAGATAGTTGGACTTGAAATACATGACAATCTCATACAAGAGAAATATGCTAATCTCGATAGAGTAACAGTGGGTATTTGTGATGCCTATCTTCCAAGTGTTGCCAATCAATTGGGCACTTTTGATATCATTATTGATGATGGTTCTCACGACTTTCCAGATTTAAAAACTTGCATTGAACTCTATCTGCCCCTGGTAAGAGATGGTGGAGTTCTTGTTCTAGAAGATCTTGCAGATATAAGTTATTTTGATGAATTGATTGACATTGTTCCTAAAGAACATAGATCTAATGTTGAATGTTTTGATTTAAGAGAAAATATTGGTAGATCTGATGATTTATTGATGGTGATTAGAAAATAAATTTTACTCCGGGGTGGTGTAATTGGCAGGACAACAGACTTTGAATCTGCAGAGTCCTGGTTCGAGCCCTACCCGAGCAGCAAAAGGAAGTGTGGCTGAGTGGTTGAAGGCAACGGTTTGCTAAACCGTCGTATTCGTAAGGGTACCGTAGGTTCGAATCCTATCACTTCCGCCAATGGGAGATCGTCCAATGGCAGGACAACAGACTTTGAATCTGTGAATCTAGGTTCGAGCCCTAGTCTCCCAGCCAACCGTCAGTAGCCAAGATGGTGAAGGCCCTGAGCTTATATCTCAGAGATACGTAGGTTCGAACCCTACCTGACGGACCATTTAAAATATACTGCAACTCACCTAGTAGATATAGGATCTTTCCTATATTGTCCAGCGCCATACTTGGCATAATAAGGAGTAACACGATGACATCGATGTTTGACTATGATGATGATGTAAATATTGTATTCGATGCTAAGATTGCCGGTAAGAACCTGGTTGCTGCTAAGCATGAATTACTTACCAAAACTGGTGACTTCTTGTTTCTGGCACACAGTGAACGTGAACTTGCTTACCGCATGCAAATGGTTGAGTCTGACATTGAAAAGACTGCTTACCGTAAACTATCTTCTGTTAGTGACAGCAAGGCTAAACTAGTTCGTGCCGTTCTTGAAGAATGGCAAATTCGTCACGCTTCTTGCGAATTCTGCAAGCAACGTCCTTCAGTTACACACCATAATTATCATCTTAATCCTTATCATCCTGGCAATGATACTGAGGAAAATCCTCCTATTAATCCTAATATTAATCCTAATGGTATTAATCCTCATACTGATCGTGATCCTGAGGAAAATCCTAAGAAACCAATAAATGGTCATGGTGTAATTCAATCAATAAATCCAGACGGTACAGCTAATATTATTTATCATCATAATCCTATGGGAAATCCTCCTATTAATCCTTATGGTCCTAAGAAAGAACCTAATTCTGATCCTAGTATTAATCCTCATGGTATTTATCCTCATACTGATCCTAATAAGAAATCAATAAATCCTTATCGTCCTTCTCGTTCTGAGAAAAACCCTCCCTTTGGTCCTATTGAACCTTATGGTCATGATGAACCTTTTGGTCGTATTGAACCTCATGGTCTTATTGAACCTCATGGTCCTGAGGAAATTACTAAGAAACCAATAAATCCTCCTATTGATCCTAGTATTAATCCTCATACTCCTTATCGTCCTGACAAGGATACTGAGAAAGATCCTAATCATCATAATCCTAATGATTGCAAAATCTGCGACCAAGACAATAGACGCAAGCACTAATAATCTTATTTTACTTTAAGATAGATTAATATGGCTAAGGTGTTTAACTCAAAGAGTATTGGCATTGATAAATATGCTATTGCTGTCAAAAATAAACTTTTTGACATTGACGTCCCACGCCAAGACGCACCTGGCCCATATTTAGATCTTAGCGTTGAAGATATTATGAAGGAAATGCGTGAAGAACATCCTTCAATTCATTTGCGTAATTACAGAAGGTCTAGTTATCAAAAACTAGCTAGTGATGGACAAGAATCCCAGTTCGATGAGCAAGATTTTGAACAAATGCACCCAGATTATGGCAAAGAACTTGGCGAATCAACAAATCCTCCATGGATAACAAACGATGAGAGCAATGACCGCATTAATTCTATTGACAATAAGCCAGAATTGGAAGTATGCCCAGAATGCGAGAGCGAATCAATAATTAATAAACCTGGTAATGAAACATATCTTAATGATCATTGCCAAAGTTGTGAAACGCAAAACTGTGGTAGCGAATCTTCAAGTAAAAACCCTCATTGTGCCGGATGCCGTTTTCCAGAAGATGGTTGTATTACCAGAATTAAAAGACAGTGGAACAATGGAGCTTCGTGTAATGTATGTAAAAATACCGGCTTAATTTCTAGAGAAAAAGATGAAGCAGTTCGTGGTGTTGCAAAACCTAGTGAAGAAACAGAAATAACAGGTGGTGGAGAAACATCAGGTAGTTCTTATGCTGATGATTATTTATCCGGAATGATGCACGATAAATCTGGACAGGATAACTTTGGCAGTGAACATGAAGATCTCGGTTCTGATAGTGTTGTAAAATTAATTGAAGAACACGGACCAGCTAGAACAAGATCTATTATTAAGGATCCAGGTTTACGCAGAGCACTTGATAGAGATATCGAAAATGCTGCTACTATAAAACCTATAAATCCAGGACAAGCAGTATTTGATGACCCTTCTGTTCATGAAAAAATTGAAAATCAACTTAAAAATCCTCTTAATAAATCTGACGATGAAGATGATGAGATTGAAGCGTGTAATAATTATAAATGGGATGGAAATATTAACACAGAATATAAACATTGTGTAAACTGCACTCTACCTAAAAATAGCCATCCAGAAATACCAAACGTAACAAATGAAACCCACAATCCATGGTGCAAGTGTGAGGGTACAGGTCTAGTACAAGATCTAGATGAAATAAATAAAATTAATAATAGCGATGAATTTAAAAATGGAATTTCCAACATTAGAAAAACTCACAATGCTGATACACCAGAATATGCAGATGCAAAGAACCAGTTTATATTAGACCAGTATAAATGTAAGGAAATGTAATGGCTGAATATAAAATGTTAAATAGTAAAGAATGCCCGGTACATACAGCTAAAAAAAAGTTGGATGATGAAAATTTCTTTCATATTTTCCATTGTACAAAAGAAGAAATGCCTAATTGTGACTATAGAGCACGCAATTCCAAAGAATACAAAGATGAGGAAATAGACAAGAGAACAAATCCTGCATGGAGAGAGCGTCAACGTATAAGTTTTCCTACTGCAAATGTTGTAACACACTCAACTGGTGATAATGCTGTTGCCACTTGTTACAATCACCGCGGTCTTTTTGATGATTCACAGAAAAAAATGGAAATTATTTCGGTTGACTCTATTCGTCCATACTTTCGTAGAGGCGAACCTTTGGAATTAATGTATCGTCGCAATAAAAGACAAAATCTTCTTAATGACAAGAAAAATAAAATATGGGACGATATTATTAAAACTCGTAGTCGTTTTAAGTTTAGAAACCATGGAGAAGGACTATCAGCTGAACCAGATGAACAAGATTTTAGTACTGGCGGAGATGATTTAGTCAATGCTGTTGTTCAAAAAATTAAAGATAATGAAGAAGCCCCAACAAATGTTCCAGGCATTGATGACCTATCCAATCTGTATGAATAAAAGAATATAATTAATATGTTAAAATTTTCTTTCTTTAAAAAAAATAATGAAGTTAAGATTGCTGTTTCTAAAAAAAGACGCCCATTTTTTCTTAGTGAAGACCAATTAGCGGCTGATAATTCTTACAGAGAATCCGAAGAAATTACACAATTTAACAAAGACAAGAAGGAAGAACAATACCGGGCTCTTGACCGACCATATGTTGTAAAAATGGGTAATCCATTATCCCATATTTCAACTTTGCCTAATGAAATACCAGAACACTACCATGCTGTGCACCGAACTTTTGCTGGTATTGGTAAAGATGAAAATGGTTTTGAAATTGCTCATGAGTTAAAAAAGTCATTGCTCCATCCACAATCCGGTTTTAAACAAACTTTCCTTAGTGAAGACCAGTTCGCTCATGATCCAGAACTTCTTGAACTATCAAAAAAATATGGCGGTACAAGAGGTATTGAAGCTTATGAACCAATTAATCAAACGAACAAACCGCGTTCTGTAAACGTACAATTGCAAAGGCTTTTAAGTATCAAACAACATGGTAAAGCAATGGACCGTTTGCGCAAGAGAACTAGCGATTTGCCTTCTTTGAATATTCCTGAGTTTGAACCAACCGATATGCTTAATTTAGTTGTTACACACGGCGGTAGAGCTGCCCTTGATGCCGGTTATACCAACAAAATGCCATTTGCTACACCAACTGAACCAGGCGAAGACCTTTGTAAATGCGGTAGAACTCTGGATAAACATGTTAGTCCGAACGAAGCTCTTGATCATTTTTCCAAAACTGGTGAGCACCTTGAAATCCATGATTTTGGTAGCCAATCAGTAGATACTAACCGTTCAGCCAATGATTCACCTTTGTTATCTCGATACATTCGAAAAACAAATGCTGATGGAAAAACCAGCCTGGTTATGGAGCAACCAGGCAATGCTTTATGGGATTTGATAAAAACTAGGAACGCAAAATCCGGAGATACATCACCAATGCGTGATCGTAAATATATGCCTATGGTACGCATTGGCAATCAAACTATTAAATTTAATAGAATCACAGGATATGATCCATTGCGTGGTCCAGATGGTAGAAAAGTCAATAGTTACGAACAACGTAGTGAAAAAGAAGAAGTATTATGCAACGCATGCACAAGAGGTAAAAAAAATCCTTTCCAAAGGGAAAGCAGGCGTCACTGTGATGATTGTATGCAGGGCAAAGTGAACATGATCACTGAGCGTGATGCCAGCGGTAATGAAACCTTAAGACCATACACCATTGGTCTTGGTGGTGGCCGCATGAAGTATGTAAATAAAAGTGACGTTCCAGCGTGTAAAGATTGCGACAATGGTTATAGAACTATCAATGATAAAACTGCTACATCCAACAAAATACCTTGCAGCACGTGCAATGCTACAGGTAAAACACCAGGTTTACATGGAGATGATGCAGATGGATTTGCATGTGGAAACTGCCTTTCAACAAATTCTTCAATCACAGTAACTCCAGACAATAATTGCCTCCACTGTAACAATGGTGTGCTTGGTGATAGAGTTGTTAAAAAGGGTAAAAAATGGAAACCATTATTTAAAGCTAGAAGTTATGAAGGTAATCCAATTTTTCTTACTTATTTCAATACTGCAGGACATGGCAATACTGGTGTAGATGCGTGGAAAGCCCATGGAGACCCTAATTGCACACGTTGTCATGGTAATGATGAATACCAGACTAATAACGAATTGCCTTGCAACTGCAGAATTGATCATTTTAATGTCCAGGACCGATATGTATCACCTAGCAATGCTAGGTATATTTTCAAAAGACACATCGATGTTCCAGAAAAAATTTACATTGATGCTATGAGTAAAGTTTACCAAAAAGATCCAAGTAGCAATCCACACGACAGAGTCGATATGCCTCACCAAATTGATGAAAAAACAGGGTTGACACCATATGAACAATATCAAATGGGTGCACGTTATGACATTATGGATGGTAGTCACAAAATACCAGTTGGTTCTGAAAGATTTTTAGGCGCTTACGGCCCAGGTGTATCTTTGCCAGTAGATAAAAAATCTAAAGCAAAAGAAGAAAAGGGAATGCTTGCCGATCTTAATCGTAGAAGTGAAAAACGTTGGGAAAGCGTAAACGCAAGGTACTGCGCAGCTGCAGGAGATCTAGAGGATATACACAAAATTCTTACAGAGCATTTTGGATCAATGCCTGTCAATGTGCCTAGTAAACGTAGATCATTTAAGGCTATTAAAAAGAATAGTGTTGGTAGAATTGATCCATCAACATTTCACCCTAATGTTCAACCTGTTATACCAACAATTGAGAATGCTATTAGTGGTCTAAATGACTCAGACAGTTCCCGATACCATGGTCCATTAGATAAACTACTACAAGAAGCATCTCATGTAGTCCATGACCGCAAATTAACAGGAACTGATAATAGCACTCACTGGGGTGCATTTGAAACTGCCCAGAGTAGAGTTCTTGGTATGGTAAGTCGTTATCATGGTGAGCAAAAAGCAGAAGAAGTTCGTAAAGCACTGTCCGGTCTGCCTAAGAAAAAGAACGTTACAACACCTGACGAAACACCAGCTGTAGAGGAAACTAGCAATGCCTAAAAAAACTTTCAATTCAAAAATAGCTGGAGATCCATCTGATAATTATGATGGATTTGGTGGATTAGAAGATTTTTCTGAAGGTTTTCAAATTCACAATATTAATGATGATGGTGCTGCTGCACTTTTAGGTAATCATGATCCTGACGATTCCCCTGAGACTGAAGAAGAGCGTAAAAAAAGAAAAGTACCATCATTTGGTCAACTTACTGAGATCAGTAAAAAACCGTTCAATCGTCTTCCAACATTTAATAACGACCCAAAATTAGTAGACCCTGTTACCGGTGAAGACAACCGATTGTCTAAACAGGTAGTAGATCCTGAAGAAGTAGAACGTAGATTCTATACACAGCGTATGAGAGATAAAAAAATGCTTATAGAGCTTGCTAAGCCAAAAAATCAAGGCTATATGGCAAGATTTCACTTACCAAGTGCCAATTTAGCGCTTAGCAACATTATTGGTCGTAGGATTATTAAAGCTCGTTATGCCATTATTGATGAAGGCGCTAGAAATTCAATATATGCATGCCCAAAATGTAAGGGTCAAAAAAATGGTGGCCACCCAATGGCTGGTCCAGGCCAAGAAGAAAAACAAATTATTTGCAAAAAATGTTACAACAAGGGCCACATTTTAGAAAACCCTGAGCATACACTTTATGATATCCGTGGTAATGCCAAAGATTATAATACAGCAATTGACTTTCATGATATTCACTGTTTTACAAAAGCATGCCATAAACAATGTTCTTTTAAAGACGAAATTGATAAAAATGTAAGAATTCCACATCAAGAACAAAATGGTACTCGTGACGGTCTAAAAAGAAACCAGACTCATTCAAGATCAGGTTCTAACGAATATATCCAAGAATTATTGCGTCCAAGGGTAGTATCTGACAACTATCAACAACCTGCAAAAGCATGGCAACTTCTAGGTGATCATGGAGAAAACCCATTAAAACAATTTGACCATGTACATTTTATCAACCATGACCTGGTTAACCCAGATGGCTCAAGCCCAATGGCTTCTATGCCGTATAATGAAAAAAATGAAGATGAAAATACGTGCCCTGATTGCGGTAGGGCTAAGTTCTATCCAAATCCATCAAAAAAACCTCCACGTGATCCTGTAACCAACAAACTTATTCTTCCAAAAGATCCTAGATATGAAGAATTAGCAGTTACGCGCGAATCTTTAACTAAAGAAGAAGAAAAAGAATTAACTGAAGAAGAAAAAGAAGCAATACTTAAAAAAAAGTATTGGGTTCCGCATAAATGCCAAGGCAAATTAACTGCAGAACAAAAACGTGAATTCA
>Ga0114960_10001719_pt1 | contig 17443 bp, 21 predicted proteins | sample C_130625_MF_Meta_FD_92637 | JGI IMG/M metagenome (GOLD analysis project Ga0114960, IMG submission 92637) | Freshwater microbial communities from Lake Croche, Canada to study carbon cycling - C_130625_MF_MetaG | ecosystem: Environmental > Aquatic > Freshwater > Lake | place: Lake Croche, Canada... | reverse complement strand
GGAGGCGGTGGAGGTGGTGGCTATGATTAGCAATTAATTGATTATTATCAAAATGAAAATTCTGGTAATAATCATACTCATATTTATTTAAATAATGACCCTGATTTAGTTAGATTAAATAATAATGGTAATGATTCTAATGGACCACCCAATGGTAATGTAAATGGAAATATTAATGATTCTAATAGACCACATAATGGTAATTCTAATAATACTAATAGACCTAATGTAAATAGTAATAGTAATGGTTCTAATAGACCTAATGGTAATTCTAATGATTCTAATAGACCTAATGTAAATAGTAATAGTAATGATACTAATAGACCTAATGGTAATTCTAATGATTCTAATAGACCTAATGGTAATTCTAATGATTCTAATAGACCTAATGGTAATGTAAATGGTAATTATAATGATTCTAATAGACCTAATGGTAATGTAAATAGTAATAGTAATGATTCTAATAGACCTAATGGTAATGTAAATAGTAATAGTAATGATTCTAATAGACCTAATGGTAATGTAAATGGTAATTCTAATGATTCTAATAGACCTAATGGTAATGTAAATAACTCTAATGGAAATTCACATAATTCAACTACAGTACCTAATGATAATGCAAATAACTCTAATACAACTCCTAATGATAATGTAAATAATTCACATAATTCAAATACAGTACCTAGTGATAATGTAAATAACTCTAATACAACTCCTAATGATAATGTAAATAATTCACATAATTCAAATACAACTCCTAGTGATAATGTAAATAACTCTAATACAACTACTCCTAATGATAATGTAAATAATTCACATAACTCTAATGGAAATTCACATAATTCAAATACAACTCCTAGTGATAATGTAAATAACTCTAATACAACTCCTAATGATAATGTAAATAGTAATTATCATTCATCTTCTACAATACCAAATGATAACATAAATAGTAATTATCATTCATCTTCTACAGTACCTATTGACAACGTAAATAGTAATTATCATTCATCTTCTACAGTACCAAATGATAACGTAAATAGTAATTATCATAATAACGTAAATAGTAATTCACATAATTATAATCCGCCAACTGGTAATTTAAATAATCACCATAATCCAAATACATTAATTGATATAGGAACCTGACAAAAAATAAATATTTTAAAAGCATATTGTAAAAAAAGAATAGTAATAAATAAATTTCACTATATATATAAAAATATTTACAATATTCAAATATGTTTTGAACTAATTAATAAGATAGTATAAATAAAAAAATGATTTATTTATATTATTTGATATTATATATAAATAATGGTAGATACTACTCAAAAAATCGTGAATGATTTCGTATCATATTACACTGAAAACAATGAAAATGTTTCACTAGATGATATGAAAAAGAAACTTACCGAAATTTATAAATCAAATTCAAACTCCAAGAAAAATAAAAAGTCTAAGAATGATGACGATACGACTGAGAAAAAGAAAAAGGAAGCATCACCTTATAATATTTTTATGAAAGAGCAAATGCATGTAATGAAGGATACTGTTCCTGATGCAAAAGAAAGAATGAAAAAAGTTGCTGAACTATGGAGCAACCAGAAGAAAGATGGTAAGACAGAAGTAGTTGAAGTTAAACCTGAGCCTGAGCCTAAAGTTAAACCTGAACTAAAAGTAGAAGTTGAACTTCCACCTGAAGTTAAATCAGAAGTTAAAAAGAAGAAATCACCTAAGTGATAATAAATTTTCTTTATTTCTTTTTTTGGTTATTCCATTATATAAAATAATGATTATATATATATATAGATTAGATAATGGACCAGGAAGAGTTGCTTAAAAATCCTATAAATTACATTAAAACTTTAAAAAAGAAAGAATTAGTCGAATTACTTGAGAAAGCAGATGAGAAATTTTTCAATAGTTCTGAACCATTATTTCCAGATGACATCTATGATATCATCAAGAACTATTTAAGGAAGTTAGACCCTAAAAATTCATATTTAAAACGTGTAGGAGCCGACGAGGAACATAAGATTAAATTGCCATTCTATTTAGGTTCCCAAGATAAAATAAAGGATGATGAAAAAGAAATATTTAAATGGGTTAAAAAATATAATAACCCAAGTGATTATATTATTGATGAGAAATTGGATGGTATATCTTGTTTAGTAATTTATGAAAATAATGACATTAAGATGTACACAAGAGGTAATGGAATTGAAGGACAAGATATAACTCATCTTAAATCTTTAATAAGAGGCATACCAAATCTTAAAGATGTTAATGTATCTGTTAGAGGTGAGTTAATTATCTCAAAAAGAGACTGGGATGTTTCATTTGGTTCGAATGCAAGAAATGTGGTCGCTGGTGCTATTAATAGTAAAATTAATAAACCACAAATATTAAATAAAATACAATTTGTTGCTTATGATTTAATGAATTCGAGAATGCCTTTAAAAGATGCATTGGATTATATAAATTCTCTAGGATTTAAAATAGTTAAATATATTAGAATTGATGCTATTACATTAGATTTATTATCATCATTATTACTAGAATGGCGTAAATCAAGTGAATTTGAAATAGATGGTATTGTTGTTAGTCATAATAAGGACTATAAAATACTTGCGGGTAAAAATCCTAAATATTCATTTGCATTTAAGTCTATTTTAACACACGAAAAGGCTGAAGTTATTGTTACTGAAGTTGAATGGAATGTATCAAAAGATGGTTATTTAAAACCTATAGTTAAATTTAATGAAGTTGCTATCAATGGTGTTAAAATAAAACAAGCGACAGGATTTAATGCTGGTTATATAAGAGATAATGTAATTGGTCCAGGTTCAAGAATTGTTATTATCAGATCAGGCGATGTCATACCACATATATTAAATGTACTTACTCCTTCCGCAAATAAAAAACCAAGTTTTCCAGAAATAGAATATAAATGGAATGATACCAATATAGATATTATTATAACATCTAAAACAAAAAACAGAGAGCAAGATATTCAATCTTATTTATTTTTTATGAAAATTCTTAAAATTCCTTTCGTTGCAGAAGGGACTATTATTAAATTATATGATAATGGTTATGATACTCTTAAAAAAATCATTAATATTACTAAAGAACAACTTCTTGCTATTGAGGGATTTAAAGAAGTTAGTTCTGCTAAAATAATAGCATCTTTAAAAGAGATTCACAGCAAAAATTGTATTGATATCATAAATGCTTCAAATTGTCTTGGAAGAAGTTTCGGGCAAATAAAAATCAAAATGATATATGATAAATTTCCATTCTTAATTTCAAATAAAGAAAAGGCTTTAAAATTAACTGTAGATGATTTAATTACTATAGATGGAATCGCCTCTATTACTGCAACGCAATTCATTAAAAATCTTCCAAATATTTATAAGTTTTTTGATGAATTAGGATTCAAATGTCATGAGGAAAAGACTGAAAAAAAAGAAATAGAAGATAATTATTCTAAAGATAAAATATTTGTATTTTCTGGTTTTAGGGACAAAGAACTTGAAAATAAAATTATCGAGAACGGTGGTACCGTTTCTAATACAATAACAAAAAATACGTCGTTGCTTATTATAAAGAACGAAGACGAAAAAAGCAATAAAATTGACCAAGCAACTAATAAAAAAATTAAAATAATAACTTTAGAATTATTTATGAAAGAAATCAAATAATTCTGGTACTAATTCAGTAGATTTACGATTAACTTCTTTAATCAACCATTTATTGATTGTATCGTGAACGAAATATTCGTGCATATAATTAACATCATGTTTTAAATAAACATTCCATTTTGTTTCATTTTTGCTAATTGGATTCGATTTAATGAAAATTAAAAAATCATTTAATTTATTATTGTGCTTGATTAAATAATTATTTTTAGTTCTTAAAATTATTTTTGTGTTTTTATTATCATTATCGTAAGTATATACCAATGATCTATTATTATTATAATTAGGTATTTTATTTATTTTTAGAGATTTGTAAGTATTATTAATAAGATTGTTATTTAAGTTCATTAAATTACAAATGCCATCTGCATAATTTCTATTGAATGTTATTTCAAATCTTTTATTATGAATGAAAGATGGAATTGTTGTTGCATTTGCAATAAAAGCAATAAATAAAATTATTTTTTGTAGCATTTATATTTATTATATAATATATTTTTATATGATTTATATAAATTAGAAATGAAGTATAAACTCCTTAAAAAGGCTTTTCTTGATATTTACTGCGGTAGAATTAAAATTAAATTAACTCCAAAAGAAAAGCGATTAGCAAAGAAACTCGAAATTGAATTAACTAAAGTAATGCGTGGTGGTGGTTGGTTTTCGGTTTCTCAACCTAAAAATGAATTAAAGAAATGCTTATTATCTACAAATGAAAAAGGTGAAGAAATCATTAAAAATAATTCATCTATTATAGATAGATTTGATAAAAAGACATTTAATACTGAAAACGATGTTATTGATTGGATTGCTACAAATACAAATACTTATAAAGAATATATAGATAAATTTATGACACCATTAAAAATTTATGATGAATCTAATAGCGGGTTTAATAATCTTAGTAGATTACAAGATAGTATTACGTTAATAAATACAATTCATACTACTACTGATAGATATAAAATACGTAATATAATACCTGGACTACACTATAAAAATATTTATGTAAACGAATACAATAAAATTGATATTCAAACAATAAAAGTTTATTTTAAACGTATGATGGGATTTTTTCTGAAAGAAATAAAAAATCCAAGATTTCATATAATTATTCCTGAAAATAAAGAATTGTTAAATGAAAAACAAGAAATTATACAAAAATGTATAAAGATAAGATATAACAAGGTTAATTATGAAATTGAAAAAGATGCTTATATATCATCTATTAAAGAATATATCCAAAAAAATAAAGATTGCTTATCTGAAGAAATAAAAGAAGATGATTATTATAATAACCTCGATAATCTAATAAATTATTTGTAAAAAAACTTAAATAACTCAGGGTGTAGTAATTTAGGGGTTTTATTAATTTGTTTTGATATCCAATCTTTTATTATTTGGGTAACGAAATATTCATTCACATAATCAATATTATGACGAACCATAACATCCCATTTGGTTGTATTATAATTAATAGGGCGGCTTTTAATATAAATCAAATATTGGAATGTATTATCAACATTATAGTAATCAGTCTGTTTAATTAAATAATTATATTTATTTCTCAATAAAATAGTAGATTTACTTGAATTTAGATTAAAATTAAAATTAAAGCACAAAGACTTGTCATTATTATATCTACTAATAATTAAATCATTTGTTTTATTATATTTGATGTTTTTATTTAAATCCATAACATTGCAAATGCTATCTACATAATTCTTATTAAATGTTAAATCAAATCTTGATATTTTACTAAATGCAACTGACTCAAGAATCAATAAAATAAACGTGAATGATTTAGCAAATATCATTATACCATTATAATAATAATATAAATATTTCTTAAATAAAAAATGATTTATCCATATATAAAATTATTATTTATATAAAAGAATGCTTAATAATGCGGATATGATGCTTTTTCATTCACAAATTAAAAATAATATTAATCCTTATAACATTACAAAACCAGAACTACCACATCAAGGTAATGATAATCTCTTTATATATATATTAAATATTATCGTTTACCTTTATCTTATATATTTTTCTAGATTTCATTAGTTCTCTCCATTTATTTTTATAATATTTTAAACTATATTTTGGGATTACATTAGATTTTGGTTGTGATTTAAAGGAATAAATGAAATATATAAAACTAATTAGGAATAATGAGTACATTATTATTATTAATGTGATATATTTTTATATATACTTACGACGATTATAATGAAAGAAAATGAATTTATAAATATACAATAAATACTATCAGAAACCCCATATTTATAATATTTAATAACTGCATATAAATTCGCAATTATATTAATAATTATATAGCAGATTAGTAAAAATTTGAAGTAATCATTTTTGAGTACATAATTATATAATATTAGAATTATTATTGTATGTAATATAACATATCCAAATATGAATAAATATAATTGTAATGTACTCTTGGATATATATTTCCATTCTAACATTTTTGTTTCATTATTAACAACTGTCCTATAATTATTATTAGACCTTCTGGTATTATCTATAATTAAAATCAATATAATTGTTGCACTAGCAAATAATATCATAAATAATGGTTCATTATAAAAATACAATAAGAATATAATTAAAAATACTTGTATATGAAGTAATAAAGAAGCACAAATACTTAGGAACTCATTTATATCATCATTTTTAATGTAAATCCATATTAAAAATTCTATGAATTGCATAAATATTATTGAAAAATAAAACAAGCCAAATGAATATGTTATTGTTTCACTTATTAGACCAATAATAATAGCAACTAAACCTACAATAAAAGTAGTTATAGAAATTTGTGCATTAAAACACATATTTCTATAACATTATAATATAGAAAAAATGATTATTAATAATTTTATTTTAAATTATAATTGATATGGATATCGAAGATCTTATTCCCAATACAACTGTTGATTTTAAAAATAAACATCAATTGTCGAAACAGCAATTAGATGTATTAAAAGAAGAATTTAAAACATATCAAATTAGTTCTGTAAATAAATTCATAGATTATATTCGCAAGAAGCATAAATTCATTTGTAGTAAGATTCAATTGGTCGGTATTTATAATGATTTAAAATTAGATAATTCTGAATTACGAAAAATGATTATTAAGAAAATAAGTAAATCATATTCTGGTATAGTTAGCGTTACTATTCTAACAAGTGGTAATCCTGAATATGAAGATGAAAATGGCAAGATAATAAAAAGTACATTTTCGTGCAAACACGATTGTCATTATTGTCCCAACGAGAAACCTTCAGAAGAAAATAATTGGGTCCAGCAACCCAGAAGTTATTTATTTAAGGAACCTGCTGTTTTAAGAGCAAATGAGAATAAGTTTGACCCTATTCTACAAATGAATTCACGAATCTCTTGTTTAATTAGCATGGGACATGCAGTAGATAAACTAGAAGTTCTTATTTTAGGTGGAACCTGGAGTGAATATCCTTTGCGTTATAGAGATGATTTTATTAGAAAAACTTATTATGCTGCAAATACATTCTATGACATTGAAAAAAGACCCATTAAAACTCTTGAAGAAGAAATAACAGAAAATGAAGATACGACAGTACATATTATTGGTTTAACTTTAGAAATGCGTCCTGATAATATTACATTAGATGAAATAAAATCATTTAGAAGATATAATTGTACCAGAGTTCAATTAGGAATCCAGCATACAAATGATTATGTACTTAAAAAAATAAATAGAGGGCATAATATTAATGCTGTCTATAATGCAATCAAACTTCTAAAGAACAATTGTTATAAAATCGATGGACATTTTATGCCAAATCTTCCATATTCATCTCCTGAATTAGATGATATTATGGTGAATGATATCTTATATAACCCAAGAATTCAATTAGACCAACTTAAGATTTATCCGTGTGCTATTGTTCCTTTTACAAAAATCAAGAAATGGTATGACGAAGGAGTTTATGTACCTTACGATGAAGAAAAATTATATGACGTCATTAAAAAATTAAAAATGAATATTCAAAAATCAAAGCGATTAAATAGAATCATCAGAGATATTCCATATGAGTATATTAAAGGTGGTTATAGTAAAAAATCAATTAATTTAAGACAGGAAATAACAAAAGATATGAAATTAAATAATTGGTGTTGTATGTGCATTAGATGCAGAGAAATAAGAGATAATATTATTAAAAATCCCGAAGAAGATATTAAACTGCTTATTGATGAAACAGAAGCCAGTGATGGTAAGGAATATTTCATTTCATTTGAAACTGATAAATATATGATTGGTTTTCTAAGATTAAGAATTAATCATAATTATGATGCAAATGTCTTAGATGTACTTAAGGGCTGTGGATTGATAAGAGAATTGCATGTTTATAGTATGATATCAATTGTAGGTGATAATAAAAATGAATTATCTATTCAACATAAAGGATATGGAACAAGATTAATCAAAAAAGCAGAAGAGATTATTATTGCAAATGGATTAAAGAAATCGGCAATTATTTCTGGTACTGGTGTTAGAAATTATTATAGAAAATTTGGATATGAATTAAAAGATACTTATATGATAAAAGATTTGTTTTATGACCAGTAATAAAAATAAAAAATGATTTATTTATTATTATTAAAAATTAAGTTAAAAAGATGTCTGATTACGACATTATTAACATTCTGAAGCAAGATATTGCGAAAGAGGATTATCACAGTTTCTATCGTCATATAAAAGATGAAAAAATATTCAATAAAATTTTAGAATTAGAACCCACGAATGAGTTATATTCACATTATTTTACGAATCTCAAATGTTTGAAATTAAATCTAGTATTTGACGATAAATCTCCCGGTGATTGTGATGACTTACTTGAGATTGCAGAAAAAATCTTATTGAATGATATTACTCCTTAAGTTATAAACGACCTTTTGTTGATTTTTTTAACTTATGAGATAATCTCAACAATTGTGTTTCTTCGTCGTCGCTTTTTTCATCATCGGAATCTACTTTTAATGACATTTTAGATAATTCTTTTATTAATTTTTCTGTTTGTTTTCTATTTATAGAAGACATCTTGTCAAAATAACCAATAATTTCACTATTAGATTTAATACAATATTTTGTTTGAATTATAGCAAATATTTTATCATACTCATGATTTTTAAATAGACGATATATTTCATCTATTTCTGTATTGATTTTATAAATAAAATCAGCAATTTCTTTTATTAATTTATTTTTCCCTTTAGTTATTGTAGTGAATACTTGATAACATTTTACTTTTTGATTATCACCATCAATGTTAATATAAAATTCATACTCTAATTTTTTATCTATATGATCAATTTTATTAATTTTAATACCACTACTTAATGATTCTGTACTATTTTTCAAATAACCATCAGGGGTAATTATAAATTTTAAAACTTTTTGAACATCTATTACATCTATCAAATTTTGATAAATATCAATATCGTTAGTATTATTTCTTAAACTTTTTAAATTTATTATTGCTTGATATTTAACTCTTAAATCGTTAGTATCATAAATACTTTTAATTTCATCATTAGTTTCTTTGATAAATGTACTTATCTTAGTTATTAAATCATCGTCGTCTTTGAATTTAATAGAATGAGTACATTCTTCCAATATATGTTTAGGTAATTTAGGTTCATTTACATCAATCAACGTCGATGTATATTTAATAAATGCTGTTTTTTTTCTATCATCAATATAAAAATTATATATATGAGTATGTATATCAAAATTGATAATATATTCACCTAAATCGGTTTTATACTTTTGTTGAAGTTCATTAAAAAAAATATAATTTTTATCATTGATACACACTAAATAATTTTTACTTTTTTTAAGAATCCATTCGTTTGCTATTTTTTCTAATTTCGGATGAATATCTTCTTTATCAATACATAAGCCGTATTTACCACCTCCTTTTACCATATATCTATATTATTCAACTAAAATAGTATAATTATCAGGGATTTCATCAAAACTTTTAATATTATCTAAAATAGTATTAACATGGATTCTTTTGTATTTATTCGTATTATTTAAATTATAACCGAAGATAAAATAATATTTAATATTTGCAAAATAATATCCCGCGGCATATACATATTTGTTATTTTTAAGTAATAAGATATCACCATACATTACATTCGAGTTAAATAATCTATATTCATATTTATATCTATAATCATCTAAAAATAAATGCTTATAAATATTAGCATCAATAGGTCTTCTATAAATATCTAATTTTACTTCTTTGTGTTGGCTTTTAATCCATTTAAAAATACTATTCATATCATAAACGATATCATTAATCATAATTGCATTTTTAAATAATATTTGTTCGAATGTGATGGGGTCTTCGCAACATTCATTTGAATCCTTATTTTTAACATATTCGATATCATCGATTTTAATTATTTCCATTTATATATAATTCAACTATATAATTTATATCATTTTTTATATAAAAATAAATAGTTATAATATCATTAAAATATGATTTATGATAAACAATTATTTACTCATCATGATAGATATCATATTCATAAATTTTTAGGGTTTAGTTGTTTATTGCATTATTTCATTCGATTTCATTATTTATTAATCTATGATGATTTAGGTTTTAATTATGATATTATTAGAACAATAACCCCTTTTTATCATTTAGGGTTATCATTATCATCTTTCATATTTCATGTGCCATTATCAAGATTTTCAACGAAAGCAATCATATGGAAAGAATTGCAATTGCATAATATAATATTCATATCAAGGTCTGCATTTATTATGATGTATGTAATATTTTTCAATAGTGATATAAAGGAATTAAATTGTTTTGTGAGATTCTTGATTGTTATTTCAACGCATTATTATGCAGATATGATTTCAAATAGATATAAAAATAACGACAGGACTACTACGAGAGATATTCCTTATAATGACAATACCAATCCAATAATAATAAAAATTACTAAAAAATTTTATGCAATTTCGCAAATACTTGCTATTTGTGGTTTATTGCTAGGTAATGACTTCGAAAGTCCATTTGTAATAATGTTCCCAATACATTTTTCAACTTTCCTAATGACATTAGTGAGAAAATCTTATATATCTAATAACGAATGGCATTTATATTATAGTATGTCATTATTGAGTAATTATGTATTCACATATTTACATAATTATTATGAAGAAATACAAATCATTAAAATTACTTTACCATTATTATATATATTCTTGAGATTATTTATGAATGTGAATAAATATATTGTTATGATTTTGATAGTAAATATAAATATTTTTTATATAGAAAAAAATGATTTAAAATTATTGTTGGTATAATTATATTTGAGATGGTATATATTTATGTTATGCAATTGGAGCAAGGTAAATATTATATTGGAAAAACATCAAATCCTGCATTTCGCTTAGAAAGTCATTTCAAAAGTAATGGTTCTGAATTTACTAAAAAATACCAACCCATAAAAATATTAGATATTATTCCAAATTGTGATGATTATGATGAGGATAAATATACAAGAATTTATATGGATAAATATGGCATCGATAATGTTAGAGGTGGTTCTTATGTATCTGTAAAATTAGATGAAGCAACTAAAAATCAACTTACAAAAATGAGTAATAGTACATCAAATAAATGTTTTAAGTGCGGCAAAGCAGGACATTTCGCTAATAGATGTTATGTAAATGAATCTAAATGTATGCTTCATGAACTAAAATGTACTAGAAAAATTAAATGTAAATCATTAAAATCGGCAAAAGATTGTTTTAGATGTGGGAGAGAAGGGCATTATAGTTCAAATTGTTATGCTTCAAGACATATGAAAGGATATTATTTATAATTTTACTTTTAGACGAAAAAAATGATTTTTTGATTATAATTAAATTTATATTCAAAAATGAAGAATAATGGTTATGAAACGGATGATGAATGGTTTTGCGAGTATTGTAATAAAGATTTTACCAATCAAAGCAAATGTGTAAGTCATGAACGAAAATGTAGTACAAAAGTTCAATTTACATCATTAAAATTCGAAGATAATTTTCGATATGAAAAAGGAGAAGAATAAAAAAAATATATATTATATATAATCAAATGGCTAAAATACAACCTATTTATTATATTCCACCTTTTCTTGCTATTTTTGGTTTTGGTGGTATTGTTTGCTTTCATAAATCAGGAGCAATGTCAAGAATTCATAGAAGTTTTTACAGAAATTAATTACAGATGATTTTTGAATTCTTTAATAGCATGTTTAGATGCTATTGAATGGTCTACGATTGGTTCATAGTACATATTTTCATATTTAATATAATTTTTATCCCAAGTTAAAATATCTTTATTTGGAATATCTTTTAATTCAGGTACCCATTTTTTAATATAAATGCAATCCTTGTCAAATCTTTTGGCTTGTAAATAAGGATTAAATATTCGAAAATAAGGTTGGCTATCAGTTCCTGTTGAACTGCACCATTGCCATCCGCCATTATTAGATGATGGGTCATAATCAACTAACTTAGATGCAAAATATTGTTCCCCCATTTTCCAATCAATGAATAAATCTTTTGTTAAAAACATAGCGACAATCATTCTTGCTCTATTATGCATCCAACCAGTTGTATTTAATTGTCTGATTCCTGCATCTACTATTGGAAATCCAGTAGTACCATTACACCATCTAGTAAAATTATTTTTATCATAAGACCATTTAATATTATTATATTTAGACTTAAAGGAATTGCCACTCAAAACTTTAGGAAAACTGAAAGTAATATTCGCATAAAATTCTCTCCAAATCAACTCTCTTACAATAGGATTATTTTTATCATTAAAACAATAATAAACCTCACGAATACTAATGCAACCGAATTTTAAATAGGCACTTAGTTTTGTAGTCCCTTCAATTGAAAGTACATTTCTGGTTTTTTCATAATTTTTAAAATCACCATTTTTAATTTTATCTAAAATCATTAAAGCCTTCTTTCTACCTCCATTAACAGATATATCAGGATTAGGTTTATAATAGATATCAGGGTTTATTTTATTTTTATTTAAAATTAATTTATTTTTTTGAAAATGTACTATTTCAGGTTTTCTAATTAATTTAGAATTTGCCTTACATTTATTATAGAATGGTGTGAAAACTTCAAATGTTTTATTTTTATTATTTTTGATATTTCCAATTGGAAATAATGTATAATCTTCTTCTGATATTAAATTGATATTATTCTTATCACACCATTCTTTAATAATATTATCTCTTTTAATAGCAAATGGTGTGAAATCTTTATTAAATCCAATTGTATGTATCTTATATTTCTTTTTGAGTTCATTGAGAATTTTTAAATCATCATCAGAATCATAAAGATTTACTGATAATTCTTTGAGACTTTCAACCATAAACTGGACACAATTATTACTAAAATATTTATTTAACTTAGGATTTATTTGATGTTGATTAAAAATAAAAATGGGCAAAATAGGTAAATCTAATGCTAATAATAAATTTAAAGTTGTATTATCTTCAAATCGCAAATCTCTTCTAAATATAAAAATATTTATATCAATCATTCTATAATTATAATTGAGTTAAAAGTTAAGTAATAATATTATTAGTTAAAATTAAATGAATAAATGTGCTTTTGTGATTCCATTACATCATACACATTTTGATTATGGATATTATATATATTATTACTTGCTGGATAAAAATGCTGACGTTTATTTTGTTTTCACCGACGATAAAGATAAAGATATTTTTATGTCAAATATAAATGATAAAGTAAATTATTTTGTTTTGAGCGATTTATGTGATATCGAAATTGTAAAACAAAATAATTCATATATCACTATGAAAAAAATATTTGCTTTATCAAAATTATATGATAAATATGATTATATAAGTTGCATAGATTCTGAAATTAAATTTATAGGTAATAATGATTTTTATAATGTAATGAAAAATATTGTGGATACTAAGATAATATGCTGTAGTAAATTAAATACTAACGAAGAACATACAATAAAAATTATAAAGAGTTCTTTAACCAATTTAACGGATAAAAGTTATCACGAAACTCTACAATCATTATCTCAAAATTTTACATTATATACTTGGTGGTTTAATTTACCTGTTTATGATTGTAAAAATACCGAGCATTTTTTAAAATGGATAAATTTCAATGATGGTAATTTAGAAAAATTTAATTGGTTTATATTTGATAATATTATATATAATTTTTATTGTATATTATTTCATAATTATGAACTTAAACTGATTACAAATTGTTGTTATTCTTCTCTAGAATATTGTATGTCTTTTATTGTTGAAAATATTGATAAGAATGTATGTAAATTATATTGGGTAAGTAATATATGTTATCATCAGAATAAAATATATTATGAAACAAATAATTTTCAAATTGTATATCACGTAGATAGATGGCACGACCTTAAACCTACATTGCAAGATAATAAATACATTGATTAAAACAAATAATATTTAAGAAATAATTAATTTATATATCTATAAATGAGTTTTGATTTGGTTTTTTTGGTTGGTAAAAATGATGTAAGTAAAATAAAAGATTATTTGGAAACAAATAAGACAAATATTAAGGGATATAAAGATATTTATTTAATATCACCGTGTGATATTTATATGCCCGGAACTATTTTAGTGAAGGATATAATTTTCCCTTTTAAAATAGAAGATATTAAAAAATATAAACATCTGGAACCAAGAGCAAATTGGTATTTACAGCAATTAATTAAATTATATGCAGTTTCTGTTGTTCCTAATATTAGTGAAAAAATTTTGATAGTTGATGCTGATACTTTCTTCATCAAACCAACAACTTTCATAGATGGCAATAAGATGTTATTGAATTATGGTATGGAAAATAACGAACCTTATTTTAATCATATGAAAAAACTTCATAGTTCATTAGTCAAAATTCATCCAGGGAAATCTGGCGTAACTCATCATATGTTATTTGATAGAACAATTCTTAAAGGATTATTTAATCTCGTTGAAGATTATCATAAAAAAGATTTCTGGAAAGCATTCCTTGATTGTATAAATGTAAATGAAGCATTTTCAGGAGCATCAGAATATGAAATTTATTTTAATTATGCTTGTGCAAATCATTCTGACAAGGTAAATGTTAGACGTCTATATTTCAATGACTGGTTTTCCAAAGAAAATGTAAGTATTGATAATTTATCTTATATTTCTAACCATGATTGGATTAAAGAAATAAATAAATAAAAATGATATAAGGATTAACTATATTCTAAATATAAAAAGGATAAAAAACAGTAATAATAATAATAAACCACTATGACCGAGCGGTTCAAGGTGCTTCGCTTAAGACGAAGTGTGCATTCGCACTCATGGGTTCGAATCCCATTGGTGGTAATTTTTTTTATATAAATTAGAAATTAATTTTTCTATTTTAATATTATAAATGAATGAAAACGATTTTAATCTGATAATTGATAGTTCTAATATACCTGAAGTTGCTAAATTTATTGCAACAAGTTCTTCAAATGCATATATTACATTTACAAATACTTATAATATAAATAATTCAGGTATTATTGGATATGAAAATGATGAAATGTATTTAGGGATTAAAAATGATAATATAATCACTAAGTTATTATCGTTAGACTCTAGTAATATTATTTCACATAGAGATTTGATACCTAAAAATAATAATTTAAATTTAGGTAATTCTCAATTCAGTTATTCAAATATTTATTGTTCTAATATTTATGCTAATAATATCATACTTAATAATAATTTATCTGTTAATTTAAGATTTTCAACTTTATATCAATTAAATAATGTTATTTATTCAATTGAATTTATAGGAAATAATAATTATTTTACAGTTCCATATTCTGGTATATATTCTATTAATTTTTCATTATATTCTAATAATAATAATAATTCAACAATTTGGATTAATAAATCAAATAATTTTATAGATTATAATAATCGTTATGCAACACAAGATTGCACTGGAAATAATAATACAATATCTATAACTATGTTATTAAATAAAAATGAAACAATCTATTTTTGCATTAATAAAAATACTTCAAGTGGTACTTCAGTTACCATAAATCCTGATGCAAATGGAATAACAACTGCAAATATTATTTTAATTAATAAGAGTAACAATTAAAGTTATTATGGCTCTAGTTATTGAATTATTATTTTTTTGAATTATACCATAATCATTATAAAATTCTATAATATCATTAACATTTAATTTAATTATAAGTTCTTTTGAACCATTGGGAGTATTGCTTAATATTATTTTTTCACTATTTTTTTTAATATAAACTGAAGATGGTGATTGAATATTTTGAGAACACCAACTGAAATTAATTGAGTATAATCCTTTCTTAGGAGTTGTAAAAGAATTATTATTCCAATAAATAGATGAAGAATTGAAAGGAACTTTAATTAAATTAGATGGAATACTATCATTTAAATAAAGTTCAATGCAAAAAGGGTCAATACTAATATTATTAGTATTTATATTTGAGGTATAAATATTACTCCAGCCATATAAACTAGATAAATTACTAGTAATTATATTACTATTATGAAAATTAGAATAATCATTCATTACAAGTTTATTTGAAATATAAATTGAATTATTATAACCTAATTGACAATTTGAAATATTTATATATGTATTACTAGAACTATTTATAAATGTACAGCACGAAGATATATCCGAATTGATAATTAAACTATTATCATCAAAACAAATAGACATATTTTACTTACTTTCTAATATTTTTATTTTATTGGATAATTCTTTAATACCTTCAATTAATAATCCTATTAAATTTCCATATGCAATTGATTTACCGGTGTCTTCGCTTTCAATTATTACTTCTGGAATTATTTTTTCGACTTCTTGTGCTATTAAACCAATATGTCTTTTATTACTATCATCATTTGATTTATTGAAATATACACCTCTAATTGCTTCAATTTTATCAAGAGAATTATCAATTGTAATTATATTATTCTTATATTTTTCATCAGACAAAGCAGTAATATCACCAGATGCATAAATATTTCCATTAACCTTTAACATATAATTAGGGTCATTAATGTTATAATTTATAAGAACATTAGACCATGTATATACTGAATTATACATTTCCAAATTAGACCATCCATTAAAAGGAACATATTTTTTATTACTCTTATAAACATCACCAGTTATATCAATATCACCATTAATTATTAATGAACCATTTGTAGTTAAATTAGATGTTTGTTCATTCCAAACTAAATTACTACAATAACCAAGATTATTTAAATTACTACCATATAACAAGCAACCAGTATTAATAATATTATTACCAGTGCCGCCACTTCCAACATTCAAAATACCTTTAATATTACTGGTAATGATATTTGATGTGAAAGTACCATCACCAGTAAAATAACGTGATATAACATTATTTGTTATGATACCACCATTAACCATTAAATTTGAAGATTTATAATCCCATATTAAATTACTATCGGTTGTAATTGGTTTTGCACCATCTCCAAGTAATATAAAACCACTATTCAAATTACTATTACCAGTGCCGCCACTAGCGGCATTCAAAATACCT
>Ga0114960_10001716_pt1 | contig 17465 bp, 16 predicted proteins | sample C_130625_MF_Meta_FD_92637 | JGI IMG/M metagenome (GOLD analysis project Ga0114960, IMG submission 92637) | Freshwater microbial communities from Lake Croche, Canada to study carbon cycling - C_130625_MF_MetaG | ecosystem: Environmental > Aquatic > Freshwater > Lake | place: Lake Croche, Canada... | reverse complement strand
TGGAAATAGGAAGTTGTCAATACCGCAGAACTTGTTGGTGTTGGCCCATAGGGATACCACGGCACTTGAATTGCTTGCGGTTGCCCAGAAAGAGTCACTGTTGATCCAGCTGGAAGCGAATTGCCAAATGACAGCGTGCGGGTACTCGCGGTGATGTTCGTAACGCCATCGGCTGTGAGCGGAACGCCAACGGCAGGCATGATCCAAAAATCATTTCTTCCGGGATACGGCATCGCTGTTCCAGTAGTCAGCGAGTAAAAACCGATGTACGCTGAATCGACCGTCGCTGAATCGGTCCACGCGATCTGCGCTTCGCAGGTTTCAGTGATCGTTCCGTCTGACACAGTGATCAACGGGATGAGGTTGCTCCCCAACATCGGCGACGGCAGCACAGCAGGAGAACCATCGACAACATCAAACGTTGCCAGATCAGCGTTGGCCTTCCACAGGCCGAACTTCGCCGTGCACGAGGAATAGGTGCCGGGGACGTAGGCCGACTGCGGTTGCAGTCCAGCGCCGTGGTCGGTCGAAACTGGCTCGGCCGATGCCGTGACCAATTCTGTGGCGGTTGCGCTCACGCCCAATAGAGCAGCGATACCACCGAGGAAAACCCGCCAAGACATTCGCCTTCGATTACTTCGCATAAGGCTTCACAATAGCAAGCCATTCCAAACTGCCTTGTCGCACTATGACGCGACAAGGGCGGCCGCCGGTTTCCCGACGACCGCCCTTGGTCAGTTCTGCATGACGCCGAAGCGTCAGGAATTACTTGCCTGCCTGCGAAACGCGATTGGCGTCAAGCTTGGCGGCGTCGACAACTGGGCCAGTAACGCTACCGATGAACTTCGGCGAGCATTCGAACTGGGCCTTCGTTGACGGAGCCACCTGGGTGTAATCCGTTCCCTTGAGCTGGACGAGCATGCCGCAGTCGGGAGGAAGGTTTGCGCCCGGGTCAGCGTTGGAGTGAAGACCGCCGCCATCCCATTCGTGGACGGCCTTGAGCTTTTCCATCACGCAATCGCTGGTGAGGGTGCTTCCGCACTGCTGCGCAGCTGTTGCCCAAAGGAGGAAGTTCGTGGTGGCCTGTGCACCAAGAAGACCGGTCTTGCCACCCGATGCCTTGATGAGATCAAGGTATTGCTGCGTGGCAGCGTGTTGCGAAGCCTGCTCGAACGGGTAGAACGCCATGCGCACGTACACGTTGTCGCCGTTGCCAGAGGTGTTCCACTTCGCAAAGGTCGGATCGTAGAAGTTTGCATCCGTGTACCACTTCGGCGTGAAGCCGATTGCCTTGGCAGCGTCGAGAACATTCTCGAAGTTCGGAGCTGGTGAACCGGAGAAGAACACAACCTCTGCGCCGCAATCCTTCAGGCGCTGAACGAATGGCGTCCAGTTGGACTCGCCACCGATGTTGTAGGTCTGCTCACAGTCAAGGAACTTCCAACCAGCGTTCGTGAACGAGGTCTTGGCCTTGTCGGTGGAGTCCTTGGTTGCCGCGTAGTTCGCAGTGAAGATCGCGGCCTTCTGGACTGCTGTGGGGAAGAGACCAGCAAGCTGGTACGCACCGGCAAGCGGGGTCTTATCAACCGGGTTCGGAACGGCCTGCACCATGAGTGGCCCATTGGCAAACGCAGCACTCACCGAATAGGTGGGTACGGAAGCCAACTTGCAACCAAGACGGGTCTGTTCCTGTACCGAGTCGAGTGAGAAGCCTTGACCCACGAGCATGAAGACCTGCGTGCAGGCTTCGGTCATGCGGTTGTTGGCTTCCATGATCGCGGCGTCGTAGTACTTGCCCGTGATCTGACGACCGTTGATGCCACCCTGATCGTTACACCACTTGATCATGGCCTTCATCGCATCGGACATCTCTTTATTAAGACCGGGAGCAGATGCATAACCAGCGTCATCGCCGTAACCGATGGTGATCGAAGTGTCGGTGACACCCTGCTGAGTCGCGCCCTTTGCCGTACCCGCGCCGCAAGGCGAATCGAGAGTGCCAAAGCTTGCTGACTTCGACTTTGACGTGGTGTTTGAGCTACCGCCCGAATCGGATCGGCCGCCACCGCAAGCGGCAGCAAAGATGCTGAGCACGGCGACAAGCGCCACAACCAACACCGTGCCACGTGAGCGGCGCTTCGGTCGGCTGTTCACCGACGCAGTTCCATTGCCTTTAGGCACTGATTTCCCCTTTGTAGATGGCTGTTGACCCGACCAACGTCGGACGCCCCCTTGGCGGACCAAGCGAACAATGCACCAAGCCAAAATGACCCGGCGCAGGGTGAGTTCCCACAGAAGTGGTCTCCCCCGGCCGCCACCGAGGTGACGACAGACACAGACGTTACTGTCCCAATTCGGAAGTGACAAGCGTCATGCCCCGAAATGCCTCGGATCGGTCAGATCCCATGCCCTGACCCTGCTCAGGCGTCTTCGAGTTCCGGCCACTCGCCGGGATGGGGAGCTTCTTGTGACTCGAGATCGGGGAGAAAGGTGAACGCAGCGATCGATCCAACAAGAGCGACACCGGCACAGACGAAACAAGCCAGGTGCATGCCCTGCATAAACGCGTCGGACGCCGAGGTTTTGAACAGGGCCTGGACTTCGGCCGGAGCGCGCGACGCAACGACGAGTGCTGCGGCCATCGATGACTTCGCCGCGGTAACGGCATCGGCAGGAATCTGAGGGAAGTTCGCGAGGAAATCGCCGATCTTGGGTGCGTACACGGATGCAAACACACTGCCAACTACGGCGACACCAAGCGTTCCGCCGATTTCACGCGTGGTGTCATTCACTGCAGCACCCGCACCTGCTTTTTCTTTCGGCAATGACGACATGACCGCCGCCGTTGATGGCGATGTCACGAGCGAAAGTCCAGTTGCGATGAATGCCATTGAGATCACAACTGGCCCGAAGTACGCGGTGTCCGCACCGCAGAAGCCAATGATGATGAAGCCGATCATCATCGTGAGCAGTCCAGCGCCAACAACCCGGCGCGGTCCGAACTTCAGCGCCAGACGTGCGGCGTTCGGCGCAGTGATCGCAGCGAAGATTGCGAACGGCAACGTGTGCACACCCGCCGACAACGTTGAGTAGCCGCGCACAAATTGGAAGTACTGCGTGACGATGAAGATGAATCCGAAGAGAGTAAAGAAGGCGACAGCAATCGAACCGGCCGCTGCACTAAATCGGGCGATGCGAAAGACGCGCACATCGAGCAACGGGTGATCGCGTCGCAGTTCGTACCAAACAAAGAACGCCAGCAATGCTGCTGAACCGACAAATCCGCCAATCGTTTCGGCTGAGTTCCAGCCAGCGTGCGGTCCTTCGATCACGGTGTAGACGAGAAGTCCCACGGCGAGGATTGATGTAACCGTTCCGATCCAGTCGAAAGCCCCGGACTCGGGATCTTTCGATGACGGCACAAGGAACCATCCAGCGACGAGCGCAACCGCAACGATCGGCACGTTGACGAGAAAGATCGAGCCCCACCAGAAATGCTCAAGCAGCAGACCACCAGTGACGGGGCCAAATGCAACGGCCATGCCGGAAACTGCTGACCAAGCACCGATCGCTTTTGCTCGTTCGGTGGGATCGGTAAACACGTTGGTGAGAATCGCGAGCGTGGCGGGGAAGACGAGTGCGGCACCAATGCCCATCGCTGCACGCGCAGCAATGAGTTGCCCCGAACTTTGTGAAAACGCTGCAAGCACCGACATTGCCGCAAAAATCACGAGCCCAATCTGCATTGCGCCTTTTCGGCCGAGACGGTCTCCCAGGCCGCCGGCAGCAAGGAGCAAACCAGCGAAGACCAAGCTGTATGCGTCGACGATCCACTGAAGATCAGTTGTTGACGCGTTGAGGTCGTGACTCAGCGTCGGAAGGGCAACGTTCACGATGGTGTTGTCGACAACGACGAGAAACACGCTGAGGGCAAGAACAACGAGAATCCACCAACGGCGGCGGTAAGCGGTTTCAGTATCCATAAGGCATCCAGTGTTCGGAAAGAGTCAGTTCTGCGGAACTTACGGTTGCTGTTCTAGTTCGTATCATCCAGCGGAATCTGCAGTACTCGCCTGACGCCAGGTTCGAGTTCCGTGACATGGCCCTTGCCATGTTCATCTTCTGCAAGCACCACTGCACCAGCTGGCAGTTGGCGAGTTTCGCCGTCACTTGCCGTAAGACGAACCCAGCCATCAAGGAAGACCACGAACTGACGTCGAGGCGCGTTATGCGGAGCCGGGATTTGATCGAGCGCCTGCACTGTGAGGAACTGCACCCGGCTGACATCGATGCCCTGCGAAACCCAAAGTTCGGCAACACCACGTTCTGCAGGGTTCACCACACGATCAAGAGTTACCTCTTCAAAGTGGCTCTCGCCATCAGCGTCCGCCCAAATGCGTAGGTAATCCATTACGTGAGAATGCCACCGCTTACGAAGCGAGCCAAATAACCCGCATACGTGAACGCACTCACACCAGTCCGATCCAACCGGCAACGGTTTGCACCAACACAACCGCCGCAAGGACTGCGATGACAATGACACAGACAAGTGCGGCGACTCGGAACCTTGGCCCGTTCGCAGCGTTCCCAAGAACCGCTCGACGATTCGCCAAGATCAGAATGAAAATCAAAATGATCGGTGTAATCAGGCCGTTGATCACCTGCATATTGATCAACAGCGAAATCAAGTTGCCTGGCAGCAAGGCAACAGCCGCGCCGATCACGATGAGCGCAGTGAACAGTCCCATGAACAAAGGTGCTTCACGGAACGTCTTTGACACTGAACGCTCCACTCCAACGGCTTCGGCAACGGCATAGGACGTTGCGAGAGGAACCACTGCAGCGGCAAGCGCCGAGGCGCCTAGGAGGCCGATACCGAAAAGAACTTCTGCGGCTGAACCAGCGACTGGCTCAAGAGCTTGGGCCGCTTCCTTTGCCGATTCCAGCGGGCCCGTTCCACCGATTGCCGCTGCGGTCGCAACAATGATTGCCATCGAAATGATGTTGGCGAACACTGCTCCAGTGATGGTGTCAATGCGCACCATCCGGTATTCCTCAGGACCACTTCCGCTATCGGCCACAGCGGCTGCCTGATACAGCTGCATGTAGGGAGTGATCGTCGTACCGATAAGCGCGACAACTAGGAAAAGGAACTCCTTCGTTCCGAGCATGTGTGGGATCAAGGTGTTGCTTACAACCTGGCCCCAATCGGGCTTTCCGAGAATCGCGGCGATCGGGTAGGTAATGAACGCAAGACCAAGAAGCAAGAACACTCGCTCGGCGTATCGGTAGTTTCCGAAGACAACGACCGCCCAAATAGCAAGCGCAGCAATTGGAATCGAGAGGTACCGAGAGACACCAAAGAGTTCGAACGCCGCGCCGATACCAGCGAACTCTGAAACAACGAGACCAAGGTTGGCGATGAGCAAGCAGATGATGGCGAATGCAGACGCGCGAAGTGGGAACTGCTCGCGAATCAGCGACATCAGTCCTTCGCCCGTATGGGCACCAAGGCGAGCAGACATTTCCTGAACAATGACAAGAGCGATTGTCACCAACATCATCACGAACAGCGTTCGATAGCCGAACTCCGAGCCCGCCGAGGCGTATGTCGCAATGCCGCCAGCGTCGTTGCCTGCGTTGGCGGCAATGAGGCCAGGACCAAGGACCGCAAGCCAGATCATCCACCGACGACGCCGCTTGGGCGCGGGAGTTCGCGCTCCAGTCACCTTTGCGGGTTCGTTGATCGGATCAGTCATGACAACTCAGTTCAAGCGAGCAAACGCGTGAAGGGTCGACGGCTGGACTCTTGTTGCGGAATAAGTGCATCGACGACGTCGTCGGCGAGGATTCGGCCAATCGGACGACCCTGCTCATCGACAACAACAATCGATGATCCGCGGTTTTCTACAAACGATTCGATGACGTCTTCGATGGGCGCCTCAACCGTTACGGTCACGGGCCACGGAGAACCAATAAGCGAACGCAATGTGTCTTCGGGGCTGGCCATGAAGAGATCGATCATCAAGATGTCATCGAGCAATGTTCCATCACCATCAAGAACCAGAATTGATTCGAGCCGAGCAATGTCTTCTTCGTGTTCAAGTCGCTGGCGGGCGTCGGAAACGGTGAGATCGGCGTCGAACGCGAACAACGCTGTCGTCATTAGACCACCCGCCGTTTCTTCGTCGTAACCGACCAAACGCAAAAGAACCTCAGCGTCTTCTTGATCCATCACCGCAAGAAGTTCTTCTCGAGTTTCATCATCAAGATCACGAAGAGCTTCGGCCGCTTCGTCGGGTTCCATCTCGGCCAGCAACGAGGCGGCTTGCCGAGGGTCGGCATCGCGAAGAAGCACTGCAAGTTCGTCGGGTTCCATTTCCTCGAGGGCATCGGCAGCCGTCTCGGCATCAAGAGCAGCGAGAAGTTCTTGACGCTGTGACCGACCAAGTTCTTCAAGAAGGTCAGCGAGCTCACCGGGGCGAAGTCGACGGAGTTCACTATTCGCACGACTCAATCGCACGGGCTCACCGGGATCGGAGAAGGGCTGAATGGCAGCCCAGTCAATGACGCGATCGGGATGCGGACGGACTCGCCAGCGCGCAGGTCCAAGTCGACGCACCAACGTTGAGAATCCAACATCGGCACCTACCAAGCGGTAGCCGCCACCAACACGAGCAAGAAAAAGATCCGCAGCGCGAAAAACACGCACGCCGTCGACGTCGACCATTTGATGATCAATAACGTCGTCGACGAGTTTCACTTCGTTGTCACGGCGGGCGAAGTCACGAAGATCGACCTTCGCCGAGCGCAGAACGATTCGGCGTTGTTCGAGTTCGCCGATCTTGTCGGCCGACACCCACGTGAGCTGACGGCCAACACGCACAACGAGACCGGTCAACGGCGGATACGGCTCGCCTTCCCAACGCACAACAAGATCGACGAGACGACCCACCTCGATGCCCGAGGAGTGCACAACCGGCGCGCCGGTGAGTCCCGAAACAGAGAGCAGGGACTCGGCTACTGCCTCGAGGGCAAGAAGGCGCTTGGTTCGTTGCTTACGACGTTGCGCAATGGCGCGTGGTGCATTGAGTGTCTGTGGCATGACGGACTCCGGAACTGGAAAAGGACGGACAACACCCACTCCAACTCACGATCCGCGATGTACGTGGACTCTTAGAGAGACATGGAGAAGGCGACACATGACAGAGAATCCATACTTGGGGGTTCACTAGCTGGCATGTGAGTCACCTCCTCGAGACATCAACGCCGACCTTTGGCCGACACGAGGCCCTCTTTCTACCATCTGAGGACCCAACGTTCCCCATCTGATTCGTTCCACACCATGAATTCGCTTGTGGTTCATGGACGGTTCGCCGTCGGGCAGGATGGAGCAATGGCGACTGCACCAGCGATCCTCCTTCCTCCATCTGAGGGCAAAGCCGATGGCGGAACCGGCAAAGCAGTCCAAATCGCCGGCCTTTCCTTCAATCAACTTGAAGAACAACGCATCACACTTCGAGCAGCGCTCGGTGCGGCAATGAACGGCAAGGAACCGGGGCGAGCCAAATTGCTCGGCGTAAAAGGTTCAGCGCTTGCAGCCGCCACCGCTGCGAATCTCAGTGTGCTGTCATCGCCAACAATGCCCGCGATTGAGCGCTACACCGGCGTTCTTTACGATGCATTGGACGTTGCGTCTTTATCAACCCGAGACCGCAAGCGACTCGGCAAACAAGTCTTGATCTTCAGTGGCCTCTGGGGAGTTGTTCGTCCTGACGACTTGATTCCCGATTACAAATTGAAAATGGGAGCAACGCTCGCCCCCGTTGGCAAGTTGTCAACCTGGTGGCGTGAACCGATCACTGCTGCGCTGGCATCGGCCGTGCGCGGAACTGTGGTTTGGAATCTGTTGCCGAAAGAACACGACAGCGCGTGGGCACCGTTTGCGCCTGCACATTCTTCTTCTGTACCGAGCGCAATCTTTTCCGTGAAATTTCTTGATGAGGGAAAACCTGTCAAAGGAGAACGCTCGTTCACGACCGTGAATCACTGGAACAAACTCTTAAAGGGTGCACTTGTTCGATTCATCCTCGAAACCGGAGCCGACGATCCCAAGGCGCTCTCAACCTTCCGCCACCCTGAGGGCTACCGCTACGACCGAACTCTCACAGAGACGACAGCTTCGGGAACGGTCGTGAGCATGGTGCGCCCGGCACGCTGAGCCACAACGTCACGTCCGCCGTATCGTGGGGATATGGCCAGTTCAATGAACGCATCGCCGCTTGAACGAATTGATCTGCCGATCGAAGGAATGACCTGCGCGGCCTGCGCGACTCGCATCGGTAAAGGCCTGAGCAAACTTGATGGAGTCTCTCAAGCCGACGTGAATCTGGCTGCGGCGCGGGCGACGGTGCATTTCGATCCTGCCGTCACGAACCGAACTGAATTTGCCGCAAAGATCGAATCACTTGGGTACCACGTTCCCGAAGTTGACCGCCGAGACGAAGCCGAAGCCGAATACGCGCACACTCTTGGCATCCGCCTCCTTGTCGCCGTGATTCTCACTGTGCCGACGGTGCTCATTTCAATGGTGCCGGCGTTCATGTTCGCGAACTGGCAATGGGTCGCCTTCGCCCTCAGCACTCCAGTCGTTTTTTATTGCGGATGGGGCTTCCACCGTGCCGCACTCATCAACCTGCGTCATGGAACAGCAACCATGGACACGCTCGTCTCAATGGGGACCTTGGCGGCTTGGACGTGGTCGACCATCGCGCTGTTCTTCTTGCACGCTGCCGACAAGTCCTCCGATGCAATGAGCGGCATGGCCGGCATGTCGACAAGCAGCAATACCGCCCATGTGTATTTCGAAACTGCAGGCGTAATCATTTCGCTCATCCTCTTGGGGAAGTGGTTTGAAGCACGCGCGCGCCGACGGTCTGGCGATGCTCTGCGCAAACTCGCAGAACTCGGTGTCAAGACCGCACGACTCGAAGACGGCACTGAGATTGCACTTGAAGACCTGGTGGTCGGTCTTCGGTTCGTTGTTCGTCCAGGCGAAAAAGTCGCAACCGATGGCGTAGTTGTCGAAGGCCATTCCGCAATCGATATGTCAATGATCACTGGCGAACCGGTGCCGGTTGAGGTTGGCCCCGGCGACGACGTTGTCGGCGCAACAGTCAATGCCAACGGCCATCTCGTCGTCGAAGCAACACGAATCGGCAACGACACAGCACTCGCTCAGATTGTGCAACTCGTTGAAGACGCTCAAGGTTCCCGAGCTCCGATTCAGCGTCTCGCCGATCGTGTTGCCGGCGTTTTCGTTCCGATCGTGTTCGGTATCGCTATCGCAACGATCATCGGCTGGACGGTCACGGGCCATTCCGCACAAGACACGTTCTCCGCTGCGGTTGCGGTTCTTATCATCGCTTGTCCTTGCGCTCTCGGACTCGCAACGCCAACTGCGATCATGGTCGGCACAGGTCGCGGCGCGCAGCTAGGCATCATCATCAAAGGCGGGGAAGTCCTCGAACAAACGCGGCGCGTCGATGTCGCCGTGCTTGATAAAACCGGCACACTTACCGAAGGCCATATGGAATTGGTCGACATCATCACCAGTTCCGCAACAACCGCCGACGCCGCCCTTCGCCTGGCCGCAGCAGTCGAGGCTCGATCAGAACATCCCATTGCTGCCGCGATTGTTGCCGGCGCTGATTCTCGACGTCCTGGCGATGCGTCTTCCACCATGGTGACCGAATTCGAAAACCTTCCCGGCCGCGGCGTCACTGCAACCGTGACCTCCGATTCGGGAATCGTCTGGACAGTCGGCGTCGGCCGACCATCCCTCTTTGCCGCCATCGGTGCCGACCTCGACCAAGCTCGCGTCGCGGCAGAAAGCGCTGGTCGCACCGCCGTCATCGCCGGCTGGGCCGATCATCATGGCGATCCCCTCACTGCCCATGCCGTTCTTGTCGTTGCCGATCGACTCAAAGCAACGAGCGCCGAGGCAGTTGCCGACTTCCACTCCCTCGGACTCGAGGTTGTGTTGCTCACCGGCGACAACCGACGCACTGCTGAAACTATCGGTGCCGAGGTTGGCGTCGACCGAGTCGTGGCCGAGGTTCTTCCAGCCGACAAGGTTGCCGAAGTCCGTCGTCTTCAAGAACAAGGCCGCACCGTGGCAATGGTCGGCGACGGAATCAACGATGCGCCGGCACTTGCACAAGCCGACCTTGGCATCGCCATCGGAACCGGGACCGATGTCGCCATTGAAGCCAGCGACCTCACCATTGTGAGCGGAGACCTCCGCGCTGCAGCCGACGCCATCGCACTTTCACGTCGCACGCTCGCGACCATTAAGGGGAATCTGTTCTGGGCGTTCGCTTATAACGTCGCTGCCATTCCCCTTGCGGCGGTCGGCGTACTCAATCCAATGATCGCCGCCGGCACGATGGGCTTCTCATCAGTCTTCGTTGTCACCAATTCACTTCGACTGCGTAGATTCAAAGGCGTGCGTCGCCACTCCCCCACAAAGGACTGAACATGACAACTCGCACCTATTCCGTTCCGGGTATTTCCTGCGGTCACTGCAAGAACGCGATTGAAGGCGAGCTTGCACCTCTTGACGGCGTCGAAAGCGCTCTCGTCGACATTGACGCGAAAACTGTCACCGTCACTGGCGAAATCACTGAAGCAGACGTGCGCGCCGCGGTCGACGAAGCAGGCTACGAAGTCGATTCCGTCAACTAGTTCGTGGCTCTCACTAGAGCGAGCCATCAGCAAGGCGTGCTCGTACTTCAACGGCGCGTTCGCGAACGGCGTCGAGATCTTTCAGTTTGCGCATCGACCCAAGTTGATTTCCGAGTCGATGATTTGATCGGAGTTCGGGTTCGTTTCTTGCGAGGAAATCCCAATAGAGCGTCGTGTATGGACATGCGTGCTCGCCAATTCGCTTCTTCGGGTCGTAGCGACAATCACCGCAGTGATCGCTCATCTTGTTGATGTACGCACCGCCCGAGGCATAGGGCTTTGTCGACATACGGCCACCATCGGCATAGAGCGCCATACCGATGACATTCGGAAGCATCACCCACTCTGCTCCATCAATAAACGACTTCCACATCCAATCGACAACCTCGCCAGGACGTACTCCTGAGGTGAGCGAGAGATTTCCCAAAATCATCAATCGTTCAATGTGATGCACCCATGCACGTTCATCGATCGCCTGGACCGTGTGGGAGACGCATGCCATTTGCGTTTCGCCGCCGGTAAACGAAGCAGGCAAGGGGCTTTGAGCATCGAGGGCGTTCAGCTCGCGGTACTCGGGCATCCAAAGCCAGTAGAGACCCCAGACATATTCGCGCCACCCAATCAGTTGACGGATGAATCCTTCAGCCGACGCAATCGGCACGCGACCTTCATTGAACGCGCCATGAGCAGCCTCGACAACCTCAGAAGGATGCAGCAATCCGATGTTGAGGTACGGACTCAACGCGGAATGAGCAAGTTTCCATTCCGATGACAACACCGCATCCTCGTGCGGACCGAAAAGTGGCAGAACCTCGTCGACGAATTGTTGAAGTCGCGCTAACGCCCCCGCACGGGTCGTGGCCCACAGTCCATCGAACGATGACCCGAAGGCCTCGGGCGCACGCCGAGCAATATCGGCAATTACGCGCGCATCGGTAGCGTCAAGAGGATCGACGATCGGTGTCGGCCATGATCGTCCGTCCTTAGGCGGTGGCTCTCGGTTCTCTGCGTCGTAATTCCAAGTGCCGCCCGCTGGCTTTTTGCCATCCATGAGGATGTTCAACCGTTGGCGTTGCCACCGGTAGAAGTCCTCCATCTTGAGGTTCGAACGGTCGCCCGCCCACTCCGCAAAAGTTTCCGCGCTGCAAAGGAATTGATCGTTGGCGATCACATTGACGTTGAGCGATTGCAACATTGCGAGCCCATCGAAAGACATCGGAGACATGGCCGTTATCTGTGCCGGTTTGAACTCCGCCTTATGCGCCATGAAGCCCGCTCGCATCGACGACGCGTGGCGATAGTCAACGGCAAAACCTTCCGCCTTTAGTTCCTCGGCGAACCGGCGCATCGACGCCAACACGAAATGGAGGCGTTGGCGGTGCCACCGACCCGACCCGATCTTCCCGTCGCTTTCAACCATGAGCACGCGCACTTCGCCTGGGCGTTTGCCCGCAAGAGCGCCGGTATCCCGACGAAGTTGATCACCCAATATCCAGACCGTGTCCACGGCAGGAACCTAGGCGTTTCTTACGCTGAGGATGGGGCCGAGTGCTCGCGAATCCACGCGTGCATTGCGATTCCCGCAGCGACTCCGACATTGATCGAACGCGTTGAGCCGAATTGGGCGATTGAGCACACCATCGAAGATGCGGCGCAGGCTTGTTCGCTAAGCCCAGGTCCTTCCTGACCGAAAATGAACATGGTTCGCTTCGGGAGCGAGGCCGTTTCTAGAGGAATCGACCCCGGCATGATGTCGATGCCCACAACCTGTAGGTCGTTCTCGACCGACCATGCGATCAGTGCATCGATGTCTTCATGATGATGAACGTGCATGTACTTGTCGGTCACCATCGCGCCACGACGATTCCATCGCTTCTTGCCCACGATGTGAATGCCTTCAGCATTGAACGCATTCGCAGTACGCACGACCGTTCCGATGTTGAGATCGTGCTGCCAATTTTCAATAGCGACGTGAAACGAGTGTCGACGCGTATCTAAGTCCGCAACAATGGCTTCGTTCGACCAATAGCGATACTCATCGCCCACATTGCGGCGATCTCCATGCTCAAGAAACTCGGGATCGAATCGTGCGTCGTCGGGCCATGGCAACGGATGCGGACCAACGCCAACCTCGCGATCCTCACGTTCGACGAACTCGTCTCCTACTGGTTCATCGGCCATGACCGCTACCGACCAAGCAGAGCGGAACCGCCCGCATCGTCGAGCAAGTAGCGGGCCATAGCTCGGCCGGTGGCCTCACCATCGGCAATGGAACAACGTCGAGAATCGCGGAGCATTGTTGAGCCATCTGGCGCGGCAACGAGTGCATCAATACAAAGCTCACCCGAATCGAGAACTGCGTACGCACCAACAGGCAGATCGCAGTCGCCCCCAAGTTCGGCGAGAAACGCTCGCTCAGCATCAACGCATTGGCGGCTCGGCTCATGGTTCAGCGCCGACACCAACGAAAGCGTTTGCGGATCGTCGCTGCGGCACTCGACAACGAGGGCACCTTGCGCAACCTGCGGCAACATCACTGAAGGTTCCAGGATTTCGACGACGCGATCGTTGAGAGAAATGCCAAGGCGCTCGATGGCGGCGGCGGCCATAACGATCGCATCGAAACCTTCGGCCTTTTCCAGCCGCGTTGCGATGTTGCCGCGCAACCCAGAAAAAACGAGGTCGGGTCGCAGCGAAGCAAGTTGCGCCTTTCGGCGAATGGAACCCGTCGCAACGTGTCCACCGCGTGGCAACCCATCAATGGTTGACCCAACGAGAACATCGCGGACGTCACCTCGCTCTGGCACCGCAGCAATAACCAGTTCGTCGGGCGTCAGTGCAGGCAGGTCTTTGCCAGAATGGACCGCGAGATCGGCACGGCCATCAAGCACAGCCGCCTGAATCTCTTTGACGAATACGCCTTTGCCGCCCATTGCATCGATCGGAATGTCGAGACGTTGATCGGCCATCGTTTCCACGATCACTTTTTCAATCACCACCGAGATGCCTGCAGCAAGAGCCGCAACCTCAAGTAGTGCCGTGACGTGATCGGCCTGCCAAAGCGCAAGCGCGCTTCCACGTGTTGCCAACCGAAGTGTCACCGTGTCGGGACCGCCCCCGGTCATGGAGTGCTCAGAGCTCGAAGAGATCGCGAAGAGCCTCGGCCAAACGCTCGCCACGAGGCGAACCGGCAGCGTCCTTCAGTCGAACTGTCGGCTGATGGAGCAACTTGGCCACGATTCCCTTTGTGAGCGAATCAAGTGCTTCGAGCTGGCGCTCATCGAGATCGCCGAGTCGGGCGCGAAGACGGTCGAGTTCAGCGACGCGAATGTCTTCAGATTGTTCATGAAGGCGAGCGACGAGCGGCGCGACTTCGCGTGCCGAACTGACAGAGAGATACCGCTCGAGTTCTTCAGCGCACATGGATTCGACTGATGCGACTTCACGGCGGCGTTCGGCCATACCGGCTTCGGCGAATGCTCGAAGATCGTCCATGTCGAGGATGGTGACGCCAGGGATGTTGGCAGCAGCCGGGTCGACATCGCGAGGAACAGCAACATCGACGACGAGAATCTCGCGATCGCCGCGTGCTCGCATGACGCGTTCGATGTCGGCATGTTCGATGATCATCGAATTAGCGCCGGTACCGGTGAGGAGGAGATCAACTTCGGAAAGCGCGACGTCGAGATCGGCAAGACGAACCGGAGTTCCGCCCAGCCGCTCGGCGAGATCGGCAGCGTTCTCCCACGTGCGGTTGGCGATGCGAATGTCGGACACGCCGTTCGTTGCAAGCGCACGAACCATGCCCTCGCCCATTTCACCAGCGCCCATGACGAGAATGGAGCGGCCTTCGAGAGAACCGAGTCGTTCCGCAGCCATTGCGACTGCGGCAGTTGACACCGACGCGACATGACGGCCAATACCGGTTTCGGTCCGAGCGCGCTTTCCAACTTCGAGAGCGTGACGGAACAACAGATTGAGTTGTGAACCAGCTGCGCCTTCGGTCTGTGCGATGTCCCACGAGTGGCGGACCTGCCCAAGAATTTCAGCTTCACCAACAACAGCAGAGTCGATACCGGAAGCGACACGGAAGAGATGACTTGCAGCGGCATCGGCATCGTGCACGTAAAGGTGATCGGCAAGTTCTTCTGGCGCAGCAAAGGCAAGCTCAGAGAAGAACGTGCGGAGATCGCCGTAGACCGGGTGGAACTTTTCGGCGACGACGTAGACCTCGGTGCGATTGCATGTCGACAACACCACGGCTTCGCTCACGTGGTCGTGCGACAGCACATCGTGAAGGGCCTTCGGCAGCCGTCCGTCATCGATCGTGACTCGCTCGAGGAGAGCGAGAGGGACCGTGCGGTGATTCAGTCCAACGACGACGACAGACACGCCTGGAGGCGCTCCTTAGCTTCGGCGAGGCGACCCTCGCGGATAAGTTCCAGCATTCCCGAATCCAGTGCTCCTTGCCAGTTCAGACCCTCGGTAGAAGTTCCCTCGGCCAGTAGCCGGGCTCGTGCTTCGGTGAGGACCTCGACCAGTACGGCGTACTCGGGTCCGAATTCAGGACCATAGCGACGCCGGAGCCAGGTTGAGAGAGCGGGCGAGGAGCCACTGGTCGAGAACGTGACCAGCAGGGGCCCCTGCCTGACCCGTGCGGGCAATGCGAAGGCGCAGTTGGCCGGATCGTCGGCGCTGTTCACCCAAACCCCAATGGCCTCACCCTCGACGAATACCTGCCGGTTCACCTCGGGGTCACTCGTGGCTGTGATTGCCAGTCGGTAACCAGCGACCTCGCCAGAGGCATAGGGACGCTTGTGACAGATGACCCCGTCGAGCGCAGCGATCTCCTCAAGGATTTCGGGGGCCACGACCTCGACCGTTGCGCCACACACCACAAGTTCACGAGCCTTCTGCAAAGCAACTGGACCGCCGCCCACGACCAAACACCGACGACCAGCGAGCGAAAGGTTGACGGGATAGAGCGGCTGATCGAACGGCACGTCAGCCCACCGATTCTTTCGACTCGGCAGAAGCGCCAAGTTCTTCGCGCAACGACGCGCCAACGGATTCGCGCTGTCCGTAAAAACTCAACACCTGCAGTTCGAGAGCAAGGTCGACTTTGCGAAGTTGCGCGTGATCAGGAACGGTCACGACTGCGGGCGCGAAATTGAGAATCGACGTGACTCCCGCAGCAATCAAACGATCAGCAACTTCCTGTGCGCCGGCAGCTGGCGTTGCGATGATGCCAATGGCAATGCCAAGTTCTTCAACAAGTGCAGGTAGATCATCAAGATGGCGGATTTCGTGCTCACCAAACATGGTGCCCACCTTTGAAGGATCAGCATCGACGAGCGCGGCGACGGGAAATCCTCGGTCACCGAAGCCGCCGTAGTTCGCAAGGGCAGCGCCAAGGTTTCCGACACCGACAATGGCCACCGGCCAATCACGAGTGAGCCCAAGTTCGCGGCTCATCTGCACAAGCAGGTGGTCGACGTCGTAACCAACACCGCGAGTGCCGTAGGAGCCGAGGTAGGAAAGGTCTTTGCGGACTTTCGCTGCATTCACGCCCGCGAGTTCGGCCAATCGCTCGGAGGAAATCGTGGTCATGGCCTCGGCTTGAACCTCGAGCAGGGTCCGCAAATACACCGGAAGGCGAGCCACAGTGGCTTCAGGGATTCGGCGTTTACGGTCCACGGCCGCCCACGCTACCGACCTCGTTCGTTTGTTCACAAAGTCCCGTCTGCCGGGGTCGCCTTAGGGTCCCGGGCCTCTTCGCCCCTACGCTCGGTCCATGCACGCTGCCCTTGCCGCCGCCGCCACCTTGGTGTCGCTGGCCTTCGCCCTTTCCACCGGCGAACGATGGCTTCGGGGCCGCAAGCGCCATGAAGCGGCGTGGACGATTTCGCTCATCATGTTTGCCCTCGGTTCGATCTCACTGTGGTGGGGTGCTTCGGTCGGCTGGGGTGAGTGGTCGTTCAAGTCGTTCTATTTGTTTGGTGCCATCCTCAATGTTCCGTACCTTGCCCTGGGAACAGTTGAGCTCTTGGCCGGACCAATGCACGGTCGGCGTTGGACCGCCATCGTCACAGTGCTCGGCGCTTTCTGTGCGGGCATCGTTGTCGCTGCGCCGCTCGCTGGTGTCATCAACTCCGATGTCTTGCCCCAAGGCAAAGAAGTATTTGGCCCCGGACCGCGAATCGCCGCGGCGGTCGGCTCTGGCGTCGCTGCACTTGTCATCATCGGCGGTGCGGTCTGGAGTGCATGGCGGCTCTTTCGCGCATGGCGTGCCGGTGCCGACACTCGCGCAACACGTACCGGGGCCCCGTCGCTTCGCCGTCTTGCGATCGCGAACCTCATCATCGCAACCGGAACGCTGATTCTCAGCGCCGGCGGCATTCTCAACTCAGTAATGAACGAAATGGATGGCTTTGCCATCTCACTTGTTGCAGGCATTTCCGTGATCTTCGTCGGCTTCCTACTGACGAGTTCACAATCGTCAGCGCAACTGCAATCGGTGCCCGAGCCCCAAGCGTGGCACGCTCCCGAGGTTGACGTCGCCTAAGGGGCGAGGATGAACAACTGCATCACCGCTGCGAAGAGGATGATGAAAAGCAGTGTGCCAACGGCAATGACGGTTCCGGGACGCATAGTTGTTCCTCAGCTTCGGCGTTGGCCGAGTTGCACTGGTGTGATGATGCTGGGCGGACGGGTTTCAT
>Ga0114960_10001715_pt1 | contig 17470 bp, 18 predicted proteins | sample C_130625_MF_Meta_FD_92637 | JGI IMG/M metagenome (GOLD analysis project Ga0114960, IMG submission 92637) | Freshwater microbial communities from Lake Croche, Canada to study carbon cycling - C_130625_MF_MetaG | ecosystem: Environmental > Aquatic > Freshwater > Lake | place: Lake Croche, Canada... | reverse complement strand
TTTAAATTAAGCAGCTTGAACTTGAACGGCATTCGTTCTGCGGCCACCAAAGGGGTGGAGGCCTGGATTGCTCAAAACAATCCCGATTGTATTTGCGTGCAAGAGGTTAAAGCGCAAGCGCCAGATGTGGCCGGCAAATTTGAGTCTTTGGCGGGTTTGCAGGGCCATTTCCATTTTGCAGAGAAAAAAGGCTACTCAGGGGTGGCGGTTTACAGCAAACACGAGCCTTCGGATGTGAGGGTGGGCATGGGCTCTGAAGAGTTTGATGCCGAGGGCCGGTTTGTGGAGCTTCGCTTTGACACGCCCAAGCGCAAGTTGTCTGTCATCAGCACCTATTTTCCAAGCGGTTCATCAGGCCCTGAGCGACAAGAGGCCAAGTTTCGGTTTTTGGATCACATGGGGCCGCATTTGAAGTCATTGGGCGCTAAACGTGAGTTTATAGTGTGCAGCGATGTGAACATTGCGCATCAGCAAGCCGACTTGAAAAACTGGAAAAGCAACCAAAAGAACAGCGGCTTCCTGCCAGAAGAGCGCGCATGGATGACGCACATGACCACCGAAGGCCCCTTGGTCGATGTGTACCGTCACTTGCATCCTGACACCACAGACGCTTGCTACACTTGGTGGAGCAACCGCGGGCAAGCGTATGCCAAGAATGTAGGCTGGCGATTGGATTACCAGTTGGCGACTGCGGCGTTGGCGAATGGCGCTAAAAAAGCAGACATTTACAAAGAGACGCGTTTCAGCGACCACGCGCCATTGACCATTGATTACGACTGGGCACTTTGAAAGGGGCGGTGCCCCCATTGCGCACCGAAGTCAACGCTTAATCGCGGGAGTATGTGAGCATTCTGCCTTTGTAGGCGGCCACGTTCTCAGTGGCTGAAATGTCGAGGGACTCTTCGCTCAGCGCAAAACCTTGCGCGGCCATGTTGCGGTGAAAGTGTGAGCGATTGCCACGATTGGGGTCGACCACCCAAACCTCTGAGTGGTCTTCAACGTGCTCATTGATGTAATGAGCCAAGTCACCGCGTTCATCGCGCTCGTAAAGAATGTCGCTGCCAATGATCAAATCGAACTTGCTGCTCACAGCAATGTCTTGTTGCTGTGCGGCGTGCTCACCCCAATGCCCATGTCGGTAGTCCATGGGGCTTAAATGGTTTAGGCGCAAATTTTCTTTCAGAAATTCGCCAGCTAGCGGATGACAGTCTGACGCCGTGATGTTGGCGCCTCTTCGATGACCCACCAAGCTTGACAGCGCCAAGCCACAGCCGATTTCAAGAATGCGCTCATGGGCACTGACTGGTCTGAGCGCCATGCGCTCTGCCATGTGGGACCCTGATGGCCACAGCAAACCAAACAGCGACCAGAAAGCGGAAGAAATGCCAAGCGCAAGTGCCGCGTCTTCAGGGTCGTAAAACTGTTGCTTGTCTAGCAAAGAGCGAATGAGCAAATTGGGCACGCCTTGAACCACGATGGACTCGTGCTTGGTTTGATAGCCATGGTGGCCATCAAACGGCATGGCATCCAGAGCAAGTGCCGGCATTGAAGAGGGGTGTGTCAAATAGACAATCAGGCAGGCACGGGTTGTGTCTGTGTGGGCTCATCTTACGCGGAAGCTTGAAGTCCTGGCAAACTGAAATTGATGTGTCTGTCTGCTCGGGCAATGGTTTCAAGTCGATGCGCAATGACAATGCGCGTCAGTTTGAGATGAGACAGCGTGTTTGAAACAGCACTTTCGTTTTCCATATCCAAATGGCTGGTGGCTTCGTCTAAAGCCAAAACGGAGGGTTGAGCGTAGAGCGCACGTGCCAACAACAGGCGCTGCTTTTGACCGCCGCTGAGGCCCGAGCCAAGTTCGCCAATGAGGGTGTGGTAACCCATGGGCATACGTGCAATGTCTTTGTGAATTTCTGCCAATTGTGCGCAGGCTTCGATCCTTTGAACATTGGGTGTCAAGTCAAAGAAGGCGATGTTGTCCGCAATGCTACCGGTCAGCAGAGCATCTTCTTGCATGACCACACCAATTTTTCGGCGAACATTGGACATGCCAAGTTGGTTGACGGGTACCCCACCGTACAAGACGGTGCCATGTGTTGGGGTTAGCAGGCCTAATAAAATTTTGAGCAAAGTGGTTTTGCCGCAACCGCTTGCGCCGGTAATGGCCACATGCTCACCTGCTTGAATGCAAAGGTCCATGTTGTAGAGCAGCCACGGCTCGCTTTCGCTGTAGCGAAATGAAACCTTGCGAAGCTCGAGACTGGCGGGCAAGTGAACCAAGTCGTGAGCAGGCAAGTTGCCTTGGGGCGTGTCTTGTTCGGGCGGCGTGAGCACAATGTCAGCCAGCCTGTCGCGGTGCAAATTGAGCATTTTCAGTTCAATGCCTTGGTTAATCAGGGCACTGATGCGACTTGTAAATTGAACCTTGTAGCTGATGAATGCCAGCAGCATGCCCACAGTGAAAACGCTGGCGCTGTGATCTTGTGTTTGCGATGGCAGAATGATTTTGGCACCCAACCAAAAGACGCATAAATTTTCAAGGCCAAAAATAAGTGTGCGTGTGACATTGAAGCCCATGTTTAATTTGGCGGTTTGAAAATCACGGTTCATCACTTCCACCATGAGGCTTTGCCATCGTGCGCGCCTCTCATTTTCGCGGCCAAACAATTTGAGCGGCGTCATGGCACGAAGTGTTTCAATGAAGTGACTTTGCTCTTGCCCAGCTAAAACTAAACGCTCAGAAGCAGCATGCCTAAAAGGCGAGTAACTGATCCAACGCACAAGCGCATACAAAGCTGAAGCTGAGACAACCACCCAAGTGAGTGTGGGTGAGTAAATGAACATCATGACAAGCGCTGCAATGGCCATCAAGCCGTCGAGCAAGGACTCGATGGTGGTTTGTGTGAGTGTTCTTTGAATGTCGTGAACAGCGTTAAAGCGTGAAGAGATATCGCCCAAATGCCGCTTTGAAAACCAATCGGCTGGCAACTTGACCAAGTGCGCAAACACATTGCCAAGCCATTGAATAGAAACGCTTTGGCTAAGCACCATGACCCACCAACTGCGGGCGTAGGAAAGCGCTGATTGAATGAGCAGAATGATGGCAAAGCCAGCGACCAAAACAGAGAGCAGTTCGTGGTCACCCGATGTTAAGACATCGTCTACCACGGCTTGATTGAACATGGGCATGAAGATGGCAAACAGCTCGAGTACGAATGCGAGGGCTAAAATTTGAAGTGCTGATTTGCCAAAGCCTTGAAGCTTGCCGGTGAGCATTGAAAGCGGAAAAGCCTTGGGTGCGGGCGTGGTTTTGAAGTCGGCTTGGGGCGTGAGTTCTAAAGCGATGCCTGTGAAGTGCTGCGAAACTTCTGTGCGTGAAATGACCCTGATGCCCAGGGCGGGATCTAGCAGGGTGATTTTATTGCCGCTTATTTTTTGCAATACCACGAAGTGATTCAAGTCCCAATGCAAGATGCACGGCGTGCGAAGTTGGTGTAACTCTTCTAGATCCAAGCGAACGGGTCGGGCATTGAAGCCCAAAACAAGGCTGTGATCCATGAGTTGCTTGAGGTTGGCGCCTTTGAGAGATTGTGGAAACTTGTGCCGCAAATCCATGAGGTGCCAATGTTGGCCATGTGCGTTGGCAATCATGCACAGGCAAGCCAAGCCGCATTCGGAAGTTTGAAGTTGCAAGACGGGGTTCAAAGCGGACTCAGTTTGGATATGTAACAAAAGACGCCTGCGCTCCGAGGATGCGCAGGCTGTTGCAGGGCAGAGTTATCTGGCGCAAATTCCGTTGGTGTAGTCGCCCATGGGGTTGTAGCCTCCAGAGTCTGCGCGGCCATAACTTGCGGGATCGTAGTCAACTTTCTGAGCCGCTTCGAACAAGGTAAAGGCGTCGGCAATCAATTCACCAGCTCTGACGGCCCACCTAAAGGCAATGCCACCCCCTTGGACTTCGCTCAATTCATTTATATTTAAACTTCTCATTTCATTCTCCTGGTTGTGCTGAAAAAATCGTTTCAGCGTCGATATCTGGGTCTAGTAAAAAAGAAACAAGCAATGCGCTTGCATTGATTGCCGAATGAATGGCGCTAGACAACAGCAAAGCTTTGTGCTTTCCCATTTCAAGTTTGTGCAAGTCATACTGTTTTAAAAAAATGTAAAAGTAACAAAACAAAGACAAGACTCTTAAAAAAAAGGGATAAGGCAAGTCTCTTGGCTTGATGAAGTGAAGCGCGGTTAGGAGCAAGGGTGCGAGCACGAACAGGCCCGTTCGGTTGAACAGTTTTTCGTGAAGGGCTGCAAGCCCGATCAATAACAAATTTTCAAAATAGGGTGCAATGATCAAGGCAGAAAAAACGATGCGACCTACCAAAATTGTGTGTGTGGCACTGGGGTCGTTTTCGGCACTGCTAAAAGAAATAATGAGTGCGGTGTAGATGGCTTGCAATACGATGGCACTCACCAAAACATCAATGAATCCATGCCGATTAAGGTGCAAAGCCCTGATTTTCTGAATGAAGTTCATGATGTTTGTTGGCGTGCGTGAATGGCCAACAAAGGCTCGAAGACCCACTCCCAAATGCCGCGCACATCGTGGATGACGTCGGCTTCGAGTGTCATGCCGGGGCGCAAAGAATGAGCTTGGCCAAAGGCCATGACATGCTGCGATGCCAACTCGACTTGAATTCTGTAGAGTGGCTCGTTGCTTTGTGTGGAAGCCATGAGGGCCGTGCCCTGACCATGCGGCAAATCTTGAGGGGCAATGGGTGTACCACTGACCTTGAGAACGCGGCCTTTGGCCAGTCCAAATTTTTGATACGGGTAGGCTGCCAAGCGAAGCCACACTTCTTGACCCGGCTGAATGAAGCCGGCTGTGCGGGTGGGTGCAAAAAGAGCGGCAACCAAAGTGTGTGCCGATGGGTCTGGTGCATAAGAGGTCACATGAGAGCTGACACGTGAGCTGACACGCGAGCTGACATGAGAGCTGACATGAGAGCTGACATGAGAGCTGACTTGAGAAGTAGCGTGAGGCACCAAGCTGGCAATGGTTTGGCCAGCCTGTGCCATGGCGCCTAGGCTGAGATGAACTGTGCTGACCTGACCCGCTTGCGGTGCCAACACACTGCTGGTTTTGCGCGATTGGATTTCGGCAGACTCTTGATCTAGGCTGGCCAGGTTGCGGTCGAGTTGGAGCAGGTCTATGGCCAACTGCTTTTGAAGATGGGCCAAGTCGGCCTGAGATGAAATGTGTTCGCGTGCCAACGCAACACCATTGCGCAGTGTATTTTCTAAGCGCGATTGAAGGTCAATGAGTTCTTCTTGTTTGCTTTGCGCTTGAATGTCAGAGACAAAGCCTTCAGCCGCCATTTGCTCAAACCGCGCAGAAGTTTTTTGCGCTAACGCAACCCTGCGCTTTGCCAAGGCATGTTCTTGAGTGGCTTGCGCTGTTTCAAGTGACAAGGAACGAATGCGATCTGTCAGATGCGCTTCACGTTGGCGGTTTTGAGCAACGCGCGAAGCGCGCTCAGCCAACAAGGTGCTGCGCCGCTGCGCCAAATGAGATGCCAATAAGTTGGCTGTGCTGCCTTCGGCGGAGGTTTTGTCGGTGTTGACCACAAACAAAACTTGACCTTGTTGAACCCAGTCGCCTTCTTTCACCCTTTGTTCAAGCAGCACGCCTGACATGGCGGTACTTAATTCCACCGTGCCCCATTGCGGCATAAGGACGCCAGGCACACGAACTTTGCGCGCCACTTTGCCCCAAGCCCCGAATGCCAACAAGGCACCCGCAAGCACCAAAGCGATGCTGGCCACGATGGTAAAGCGCGGATTGTGTGCAAGGTGAATAGGGCCCATCCAAGAGGCTTGCTTGGACAGGGTCACTTCTGAGCGAAAAAGTGGTGTGGTCATGTGTGAGTCAGTGAACAAGACCTCACAATACGAGTTTTGCAATCAAACTTTGTTACATTGCCTTGCAAGCGCAACCCATTGAAATACAAGCATGCTTCAGTACCAAACCATCCCTGTTACGCCGTTTCAACAAAACTGCTCTTTGATTTGGGACGACCAAACCCAGCAAGCGGCAGTGATCGATCCTGGTGGTGACCTCGACTTGATCTTGGGAGAGGTTCAGCAACGGGGTTTGAAACTAGAGCAAATTTGGCTCACCCACGCGCACATCGATCACGCAGGCGGTACGGCCGTCTTGGCGCGCAACTTGAACTTGCCCATCGTTGGCCCCCACCCCGGCGATCAATTTTGGATTGATCGCTTGTCCGATCAAAGTCGCATGTTTCAGTTTCCAGATGCAGAAATTTTCACACCCACGCGGTGGCTGGTGGATGGCGACACCGTGACGCTGGGGTCACACACGCTTAACGTGCGACATTGCCCTGGACACACTCCGGGTCATGTGGTGTTTCATTCTCCTGAAATCAAGCGTGCGTTTGTGGGGGATGTTTTGTTTGCTGGGAGCATCGGGCGCACCGATTTTCCGCAAGGCGATCACGACACCTTGATTGCCAGCATCACAGAGCGTTTGTGGCCCATGGGCGATGACACCGTGTTCATTCCTGGCCACGGCCCTGAAAGCAGCTTTGGTCGCGAGCGACGCACGAACCCTTATGTCGGTGGAACCTGATACGGCGCAAGCCTGATCAGGGGCTTAGGTTCTTAGTTGAGATGCGAGGCAGGTTGCGTTTGCAGTGCCTGCTCATAAAGCTGAGCGACTTTGGGCAAATTGGCTTCTAACTCATGAATGCGATTGTTGCCACTTGGGTGCGTTGACAAAAAGCTGGGTTGATTCTTACCACCGCCGGTAGCGCCCAACATTTTCTTCCAAAGTTGCACACTGGCCTCGGGTTTGAAACCGCCGCGGGCTGCAATTTCAAGGCCGACCAGATCGGCTTCTGTTTCGTCGTCGCGGCCGTATTTCAAGGTGAGCAATTGGGTGCCTAAGTTGGCCGCAACATCGCCTATTTGGCCTAAGCCCAGCAACTGAGAGGCCACCGACAAACCCAAGCTCGTGGCCTTTGATTTGGCCAAACGCTCGCGCGAGTGCTCACGCAGAGCGTGCGCCATTTCGTGGCCCATGATCATGGCCACTTCATCGTCTGTGAGTTGCAGTTGATCCAAGATGCCGGTGTAAAACGCAATCTTGCCGCCAGGCATGCACCAAGCATTCAGTTGCTTGCTGCCAATCAAATTCACTTCCCACTTCCATTTGCGCGCATCGGGGTTCCACTGCGTTGTATACGGGATCAGTCTGGCGGCGATGGCGCGCAAGCGTTTGAGCTGCGGGTAATCGTCTGGGGCCAAGGCCCCTTTGCTGTCGGCTTCACCCAAGGTCTGTCGATACTGTTGTCTGGCAGAAGCTTCCAGCGTTTCGGCGGGGATGAGTTTGCGCATGCTAGAGGCTTGACCCACATCGACCTGGGCTTGCGCATTGCCGGCCAGCAGTGCTGTGAACCCCAGGCCAGCCCCGCCCAGCCGATTCAAAAAAACGCGCCGAGAAGATCCCTCTGCTTCATGGCTTGAAGCTGCTAAGGGATCGGACACGTTGAAATTTGAAAAACATCGCCAGCACATGCTTCAATCATAGTGCCGCACCCCAAGATTTCAAATCAGATCTTTCACAAAACCTCATCTGAGCTTGGATAATGTCGACATGACAGAAAAGACCGTGACGGATCAGCACACTTTTTCATGGCTCGCCTCATGGCGTGTCTATTTACAGCCTGCCAGTTTGCGCATGCTGTTGTTGGGCTTTGCCGCGGGCTTGCCGCTGCTGCTGGTCTTGGGTACTTTGAGCTTTCGTTTGCGTGAAGCCGGCATTGACCGCAGCACCATTGGCTACCTCAGTTGGGTGGGCCTGGCCTATGGCTTCAAGTGGGTTTGGGCGCCATTGGTAGATCGAATGCCCATCCCTTTCTTGACGCATCGTTTAGGTCGCAGGCGCAGTTGGCTGTTGTTGGCACAGGCCTTGGTCATGCTTGGCTTGGCGGGCATGGCGCTCAGCGACCCTGCTCAAACATTAGGCCCCGTGGTCTGGTGCGCTTTGTTGGTTGCCGTGGGTTCTGCCACACAAGACATTGCACTCGATGCATTTCGCATTGAATCAGCCGACCCCACACAGCAAGCCGCCTTGGCAGCCAGCTACCAAACGGGGTATCGATTGGCCATGATTTGGGCAGGCGCGGGCGTGTTGTGGGTGGCCGCTTGGGTTCAGGGCGAAAATGTCGTAGGCTATTTGCATGCAGCTTGGCAAACAGCTTACTTGGTCATGGCGCTGAGCATGTCGGTGGGCATGATCACTGTGATCATGTCCCAAGAACCCAGTCCCGCTGAATTGCCGCCCGCCAGAAATGTGAAGGAATGGCTGCAGGGTGCGTTGATCGACCCCTTTGCCGATTTCATTCAACGCTATAAATGGCAGGCCGCGTTGATATTGAGTTTGATTGCGGTCTACCGCATCAGCGATGTGGTCATGGGCATCATGGCCAATCCGTTTTACGTGGACATGGGTTACACCAAGGCCGAGGTAGCCACTGTGACCAAAGTGTATGGTGTGCTCATGACACTGTTGGGTGCATTTGTAGGCGGCGTCATGGCCTTGCGCTGGGGGGTGATGCGCATTTTGATGTTGGGGGCCTTGCTCAGTGCCTTGAGCAATCTGTTGTTTGCATGGTTGGCCGGCCATGGCCACGATGTGCGTGCATTGATTGCGGTGGTCTCGGCAGACAACTTGGCCAGTGGCATTGCTTCAGCAGCCTTTATTGCCTACTTGTCATCTTTGACCAACATCAAATACTCGGCCACGCAATATGCTTTGCTCAGTTCCATGATGCTGCTCTTGCCCAAATTCATTGCGGGTTTCTCGGGTGATTTTGTCAATGCCCATGGCTATGCCGACTTCTTCAATGCCACCGCTTTGTTGGGCATGCCTGTGCTAATTTTGGTGGCGCTGGCCTGGCATTTTCAACCTCCCGAAACAGACTGATTTACGAAACTTTACGAAGGCTTCAAGCATTTGTGGTGAGTTTGTTCTCGTCTAGGCGCATCATGTCGTCAGTGAGGCAGATAAGTGAAAGTATGACCGCGCAACTTTTGATGATCGAAGACGATGAGCGTTTGGCCAAGATGGTAGGTGATTATCTTCGTCAATCGGGCTTTGGGTTTTCCCATGTGGGTGATGGTGCTGCAGGCTTGAGTGCGGTCCAAAAAAATTCGCCCAATTTGGTCATCTTGGATTTGATGCTACCCGACATGGACGGTCTGCAAGTATGTCAAAAAATTCGTGCACTGTCTGGTGCACATGCGCAAACGGCAGTGCTCATGCTTACTGCCAAAGGCGATCCCATGGACCGCATTGTGGGCTTAGAGTTGGGGGCTGACGATTACTTGCCCAAACCCTTTGAACCGCGTGAATTGTTGGCGCGCATTAGAGCCATTCTGCGGCGCAAAACAGAAGCCGTGTCAGACCATCCATTGCGCATGCAGTTTGGCAGTTTAGAAATTGATCGCGATGCGCGTGCAATTTCCGTGAAAGGCCAAATGTGCGAACTCACTTCGTATCAATTTGACCTTTTGGTGGCCATGGCCGAGCGAGCGGGTCGGGTGTTGTCGCGTGACCAAATCATGGAAGCAGTGCGAGGCCGTGAGATAGAGGCTTTTGACCGATCTATCGATGTGCACATGGGCCGAATTCGAATGGCCATTGAAGACGATCCCAAATTGCCACAAAGAATTTTGACGGTTCGCGGTGTGGGCTATGTGTTTGCCAAACAGCAGCCCTAATTTCAACATGGCTTGGCGTTCTTCAATTTCTAAACATTTGTACCTGCGAATTTGGTTGGCGGTTGTGTTGGGTGTTGCCATCCTCATGCTGTTGGTTGGTTGGGCTTGGAGTTTGTCGGTAGAACATGTGGCGCACAACGGCCCTCAAGGTGTGCGTGAGTTGCAAGTGCGCAATGAACAAGGCGAGTTGTTGGCCATGGTGCCCGGACAACTGCAACGTGGCGTGGGCGTTAACTTTGAGCTCACCCTGCCAGATGGACAGAAGTTAAATCTTTTGCTTCCTCGTCGCCCTCCCATGGCTGGGCAGGGACCAGGTGAGGGCATGGGGCCGGGTGGTTTTAGCAGACCCATGGGCGGTATGCCACGCGATATATCGCCATGGTGGGCGCGGCCGCCCTATGGTTTTGTGTGGATGCTTTTGCTGGTGGGCTTGGCTGTGGCTTTGGGCGTCTATCCCATTGTTCGCAAACTCACACAGCGCTTAGAGGTCTTGCAGCGAGACGTTCAACGCTGGGGCGAAGGTGATCTTGCAGTGCGCATGGCCGAGCAAGGACAAGATGAGGTGGCTGATTTGTCTCGCCAGTTCAACGCGGCCGCTGAACGCATTCAAAATTTAATGAGCTCACAGCAAGCCTTGTTGGCCTCTCAAAAATCATTGCTGGCCAATGCATCACATGAGTTGCGCTCGCCACTCACGCGCATTCGAATGGGCCTTGAATTCATGGGAGGCGATCACAATGAAACGGCCAAGCAAGAAATTGCTCGCAACATCTCTGAACTTGATCAATTGATTGACGAAATTTTGTTGGCCAGCCGACTCGATGCGCAAGAGGCCGACATGGGCACAGTCGAAGTCGTTGATGTGATGGGTTTGTGTGCAGAAGAGTGTGCCCGCGTGGGTGCAGTGTTTGAAGTTCAAGCAGGCGTGCGCAACATTGAAATGCGAGGCGTTGTGAAGTTAATGCGCCGCTTAATTCGCAACCTCCTTGAAAACGCCAGTCGATATGGCGCTATCAAGGGCCCTGAGGATATTCAAGTGACGGCATCTGTATCCGCAAGCGAATTAATTTTGACGGTCAGTGACAAAGGGCCTGGCGTGCCATTGGCTTACCGAGAGAAAATTTTTGAGCCCTTTTTTCGATTGCCTGGCGCTAGCGAGCGTACAGGCAGTGTGGGCTTGGGCTTGGGCTTGGTCAAGTCGATCGCACATCGACACAAGGGTCGGGTCACTTGTGAAGAGCGCAGTGGTGGCGGCGCTTGTTTTGTGGTTCGCTTGCCTAGGAACTAGGGTTTAAGCGCCAGACCTTAAGCGCGGCCCACGTCGTTGCTCAGATGGTCTTTGTCGTAATGCAAGGCGGCATATCGAAAGAAAGCCTCCAACGCAACAAACAGGCAATACAAAAAACCTGCACCCCCACACAAAAATCCCAAGCGAAAAATATACAGTCGCAAAAACATGGCAAAGCCTGAGGCAATGCCTCTCAGTACGCCGCCACTTTTACCTGCTTGGGCGCGTTTGCTGGCGCCCAACATCACGTACTGCGTGAGCTTTTCCAAACTTCCTCGCACCGTTTCGCGAGAGTGGTGCAACAGCTTGGCGGCCATCACTTTGCGAGGCGTGGGCTCGGTAGCTTGCTCGTTGAACAAAATGGCTTGCTCATGCACGGCACCCACATATTCTTTGAGCATGTCGCGCCTGAAAAGCCGCTCCACTTTCGAGCGAGAGATGTAGTATTTGAGCTCGTGACCATAAGCCACCATGCGCCAGCGAATTTGCCAAACGGCTTTGTCGTTGGACTGAACAATGGCTTGGAGTTCTTTTTGAAACGCAGGCGTGATGAGCTCGTCTGCATCTAAGAAAAAAATGTAATCACCGCGCGCATGGGCAATGAGGCGATTGCGTTGAACCGCAAAGCCTTGCCAGTCGGGGTATTCAAAAACATCAGCACCCGATTGACGGCACAAAGCCAAGGTGTTGTCGGTGCTGCCGCTGTCGACCACCAAGACCTGATCGGCAAAGGCTGCGCTGGCCAAACAAGCCTCAATGCGGTGCGCTTCGTTTTTGGTCAGGACCGCAATGGTCAGCGTGGACACCGCCATGAGGGGAAGGTGGGAATCAGTGGCCGTGACCGACTGTTTCGCCCGCTTTCAGTTGGTACACCGTGCCGCAGTAGGGACACTTGGCATGACCTTCACGGGCCACGTCCAAGTAAACCTTGGGGTGGGTGTTCCAGACCTTCATGTCAGCTTTGGGGCTGGGGCAAAAAACACCACCTTGTGGGTTTAAATCTTTGGCCAGAAGTTCAACAGCTTGGCTCATGAACAGGGTGTCTTTCTTCAATTAAACGCGTGTTAACCAGTGAGCGTATTTTGGATTCTTGCCGTTCACGATGTCAAAGAAACCTGACTGAATTTTTTCAGTGATGGGGCCGCGGCTGCCGGCGCCAATTTCAATGCGGTCAAGTTCGCGAATGGGTGTGACTTCTGCGGCAGTACCCGTGAAGAAGGCTTCGTCGCAGATGTAAATTTCATCGCGTGTGATGCGCTTCTGAACAATCTCTAAGCCTAAGTCTTTGGCAATGTGGAACACCGTGTTGCGTGTGATGCCGGTCAAAGCGCCTGCCGACATGTCGGGCGTGTAGATCACACCGTCTTTGATCATAAAAATGTTTTCGCCAGCACCTTCGGACACGAAGCCGGAGGGGTCGAGCAACAGCGCTTCGTCATAGCCCTCATCGACGGCTTCCATGTTGGCCAAGATGGAGTTGGTGTAGTTGCTCACCGCTTTGGCCTGTGTCATAGTGATGTTGACGTGGTGGCGCGTAAAGCTGGAAGTTTTGACGCGAATGCCGCGCTTCAAGCCTTCTTCGCCCAAGTAAGCGCCCCAGGTCCATGCGGCCACCATCAGATGGATGGTGTTGCCTTTGGGGCTGACGCCCAATTTCTCTGAACCAATCCAAGTCAGGGGGCGGATGTAACCACTTTCCAGATGGTTCTCTCGCACCACCGCTTTTTGGGCCTCGCACACTTCTTCTTTGGTGAAGGGCAATTTCATGCGCAAAATTTTGGCGCTGTTAAACAGGCGGTCAGTGTGTTCTTGCAAACGGAAAATGGCCGTGCCATCGATGGTTTTGTAGGCTCGAACGCCTTCAAAGGCGCCGCAGCCGTAGTGCAGGGTGTGGGTTAAGACATGGATTTTGGCGTCGCGCCATTCAACCATCTTGCCGTCCATCCAAATTTTGCCGTCACGGTCTTCCATCGAGGGTGTTGCGGTGCTCATTGTTGTGTCCTTTGTTGCCAGATTCGCAGAGTGTTCATTTTAAGAGCCTTATCGGCCTGATTTCCCTGACTTCCCTGACTTTAAGCGGGTCTTAGAGAGAAGCTGTGGATTCTTCGGTTTCAGGCTGTTGAGGCCGAGTCATGTCCCATGTTTGCAGCTTGCCAGCTTTAAATGTGCAAATCACAAAGGAGTCACCTGAATCGGTCCATTTGAAGATTTCGGGCTGTGCGTTTTCTTCTGACAATCGCTCTCCCAAAGACTTGGTCATGGCGATGACGTGCATCAGGTTGGCCCCTTTTTTGAGTTTGGCATTGAGCATGACAGCGCTTCCGACATGCCCGACAGGCCTGTTGGATGCACGGCTTAAGACGGTCACCATGCGTGTGAAATGCAACAAAATCCACATGACGACGGCGCCTGTAGACACTGCTACGCCTGGCCATTTGTACTGGTGCCAAGCTCCAGCGACAAAGACAATGACCCCGATGGGGACCAGTATTTTGGAAAAGTTCATGGCGGGATCTTAAAGTCCCCGAACACAATTCATGGCGTCTTCAATGCGGTCAACCGGATAAATGGTGAGGCCTTCAAAGTTCTTGTCGTTCTTTTTGGGCGCGTTGGCCTTTGGCACCACAGCCACGGTAAAGCCCAACTTGGCAGCTTCTTTGAGGCGCTCTTGGCCGCGGGGTGCTGGGCGCACCTCACCTGCCAAACCGACCTCGCCAAAGGCAATGAAACCCTTAGGCAAAGGCTTGCCACGAAGTGATGAAGTGATTGCCAACATTACTGCTAAGTCAGCTGCGGGCTCACTGATTCGAACGCCACCCACTGCATTGACGAACACATCTTGGTCCATACAGGCCACGCCAGCATGGCGGTGCAAGACCGCCAACAACATGGCCAAACGGTCTCTTTCTAAGCCTACAGACAGCCTGCGTGGGCTGGGCCCACCGCTGTCGACCAGCGCTTGAATTTCGACCAAAAGGGGCCGCGTGCCCTCCAAAGTGACCATGACACAACTGCCCGCCACAGGTTCTTCGTGTTGCGATAAAAAGATGGCACTGGGGTTGGAAACACCCTTCAGGCCCTTTTCGGTCATGGCAAACACGCCAATTTCGTTGACGGCACCAAAGCGATTTTTGATGGCCCTGATCAAACGGAAGCTGCTGTGCGTATCGCCTTCAAAGTACAGCACCGTATCGACCATGTGCTCAAGCACGCGGGGCCCGGCCAAGGCGCCTTCTTTGGTGACGTGGCCCACCAAAACAATGGCGGTGCCGGTGGCTTTGGCGGCCCGGGTGAGGTGGGCGGCACACTCGCGAACCTGCGCCACGGAACCGGGGGCTGAGGTGAGCTGGTCGGAGTACACCGTTTGAATAGAGTCGATGACCGCAATGTTGGGTCGCTCGGTTTGCAAGGTGGCCAGTATTTTTTCCAATTGAATTTCGGCCAAAACTTGAACTTGGCTTTTGTCTAGGCCTAGGCGCCTAGACCGCAGCGCTACTTGCGCGCCGCTTTCTTCACCTGTGACATACAACGTGTTCATGCCTTTGCGCTGCAAAGCATCGAGGGCTTGGAGCAACAAAGTGGACTTGCCAATGCCAGGATCGCCGCCAATCAAAACCACGCCGCCTTCCACCACCCCGCCGCCTAAGGCGCGGTCGAGTTCTTCCAAACCAGTGGCGGTGCGATCGATGTCGGTGGCTTCGATGTCGCCCAACTTGGTGAGCTCGGATGTTTTGGCCAAGGCATGAAATTGGCTGGTGTATCTGTTCTTGGCACTGCCGCTTGAATCGACGGTGCTTTCAATCAGCGTGTTCCAGGCGCCACATGCGGGACATTTGCCCAACCAACGAGGCGTGGTGCCGCCGCAATCGGTGCAAGTGAAAATGGTTTTATCTTTGGCCATGACGCTAGCCTAACACTGTGGTGTTGCCAATTGAAAAACAGGCCACATCAGGCCCAGCCTTGCAAGAGTTTGTGAGCAATGTCGGATGCAGGCAAGGCTTCGCAATCGGATGCATTTTGGCCTGACCACAAGGGTGAGAAATCGCTCAAGCCTTTGGCTTCTGCGGCGGCTCTCAAAGGCGCTACGGCCGCGGTGGCCAAGGGAAAGCTGGGGGCTTGGGCATTCAGGGGGCCGAAGTCGCGCATGAAGTTGTTGACAATGCCGCGCGCAGGGCGACCGCTGAAAAGATTGGTCAAAGCGGTGTGCTGCGCTGAGGCCGACATCAAAGCTTGCCTGTGCAGGGCGCTGGTGGTGGCTTCGTGGCTGGTGAGAAACGCGGTGCCAACTTGGACCGCGCTGGCTCCCAGTGCTTTGGCTGCGCTGACCGCAGCCGGACTGGAAATGCCCCCCGCCGCAATGATCGGCAATGTCACGGCTTTCGCCAATTGAGGCAGCAAGCTCATGGTGCCGACTTGCGTGCTGATATCTTCTGTGAGGAACATGCCTCGATGGCCTCCGGCTTCAAGGCCTTGGGCAATGATGGCGTCGACACCTTGCTGTTCCAGCCATTGCGCTTCTTCAACAGTGGTGGCTGAGGACCAAATTTGGAGGCCCCAATTTTTGAGTTGCTGAACCCATTCCGCTTTGGGAAGACCAAAGTGAAAGCTGACCACAGCAGGCTTGAATTGGCCCATCAGCTTCAAACTTTCTTCGCTGAACGGTGCGCGGCCAGGGCCAGAACCCACCGACAGTGGGTCAATGCCGTGGGCTAGATAAAGAGGTGTGAGTGTCTGGCGCCAAGCCGTTTCTTTTTCGTGTTGCTTGGGCGGCGGGGCGTGGCAGAAAAAGTTGACGTTCACGGGCAAGCATCCGCCCCACTGAAGAGGTATGTCTGTGAGAGCGGCGATGGCATCTTCAAATGCGCTGAGTTCAGTTTGCAGTTGCTCAGCTGTGAGCATGGCCGCAGGAATACTGCCCAAGCCGCCTGCAAAGAAAACGGCCGCAGCCAGCCGATGGTTTTGCGAACCCGCCATGGGCGCTTGAATCAATCGGATGCCGTGCTTGTCAAAAAAAGATGCGTTCATGGCGCAATTATTCACTGGCTTGGAGCTCATCACATAAGGCGCTGTGGGCAAGTTGTTGGAAAAAGCGGGTTTACCCGATTTCCCGAAAGATTGAAATTCATTTAACATGTTAAATAAATACTGTTGCCATGAAAAAACAAGCTTTCGTCCACCGCAATCTTCCCCGCCTGCTGCTGCAAGCACGCGAGGCGGTCATGACGCACACCCGTCCCAGTCTGCGAGAGCACGGCTTGTCCGATCAGCAGTGGCGTGTGCTTCGGGTATTGGGCGAAAACGCGCACTTTGAAGAAGGCGTGGAAACAGGGCGCGTTGCACGCGAGGCTTTTTTGTTGGGGCCGAGCTTGACGGGCGTGCTCACTCGGATGGAACGAGACGGTCTGATTGAGCGTCGTCGTTGCCCGCAAGATGCGCGAAGCACAGTGGTTCGCGCCACCGACTTGGGTTTGACCAAGGTGGCCAAACTGTCCGAGGCCATTGAGGCGCATTACGCATGGATGGAAAGTGAATTGGGCAAACAGAAATTAGCGCAGTTGTATCAATTGCTGGATGCAGTGATTCAACTGGAAACTTTGAGTACCGAATTGAATTCAGAAGAGATGGCATAAGCATGCAAAATAAATTAACGCCTTATTGGCCGCGAGGTACCGTTTACGGTGCGCTCTTAAATTTCAAAAGAGAGTGGAATCACAGAGCCCCGCAAATGTCAGAGCCGCCGCACAAAGGCGCACCCAAAGCCCCTGTGTTGTTCATCAAAACGGCCAATACGTTCACCGCGTCTGGCGACAAAATTGCCATCCCTGCAAATGTGCCTGAAGTCGATGTGGGTGCCAATTTGGCGTGGGTGTTTGGGGCAGATGCCCGTGTGGTGTCCTGCGTGTTGGTCAATGACGTGTCCATTCCGCATGAGAGCTATTACCGGCCGCCTGTCAAATTCAAATGCATCGATGGCTTTTTGGGTGTGGGGCGTCAGGCCAAACCAGTTGCAGAAGTTCAAAGCGATGCCATGGTGCTCACTGTCAAAGTGAATGGCCATGAAGTGCTACGCGTGAACTACGCAGACGCTGTGCGTGCATCGCAGAAATTGCGTGCAGATATTTCTGAATTTATGACCTTTCAAGAAGGCGATGTTCTTTTGTTGGGCAGTGATTGCTTGCCAGATGGCAAGCGGCCGCGCGTCAAAGTGGGCGATGTGGTGGAAATTTCGGCACATGGCTTTGAAACGCTGGTCAATCACTTTGTAGGAGCGACAGCATGAAACACGCACGAATTGCTTGGGCTGGCGCTGTGCACGAGGCCGTTGAGTCAGATGGCGAGTTGTTGCTCACGCGCAGCCCTTGGGCTGGCAAACGCTTGAAG
>Ga0114960_10001713_pt1 | contig 17476 bp, 15 predicted proteins | sample C_130625_MF_Meta_FD_92637 | JGI IMG/M metagenome (GOLD analysis project Ga0114960, IMG submission 92637) | Freshwater microbial communities from Lake Croche, Canada to study carbon cycling - C_130625_MF_MetaG | ecosystem: Environmental > Aquatic > Freshwater > Lake | place: Lake Croche, Canada... | reverse complement strand
GCTCTTTGTATTTAGAGACGCCGGCGGCCTCTTCCAAAAACAAACGCAATTCCTCGGGCTTGGACTCGATAATGCGGCTGATCGTGCCCTGGCCGATGATGGCGTAGGCCCGCGGCCCAACGCCCGTGCCCAAAAACACGTCTTGCACATCACGCCGGCGCACCGCCTGGTTGTTGATGTAATAGCTGGAAGTACCGTCGCGGGTAAGCACTCGGCGCACCGCAATTTCGGTGAACTGGCCCCACTGACCGCCTGCGCGGTGGTCGCTGTTGTCAAACACCAACTCCACGCTGGCCCGGCTGGCCGCCTTACGGTTGTTGGTGCCATTGAAGATGACATCTTGCATGGACTCGCCGCGCAACTCGCTGGCGCGGCTCTCGCCCAAAACCCAGCGCACAGCGTCCATGATGTTGGACTTGCCGCAGCCATTGGGGCCGACCACACCGACCAGTTGCCCCGGCAACAGGAAATTGGTCGGTTCCACAAACGATTTAAAACCCGACAACTTGATGGAATTGAGGCGCACGGCGGGAAACTAAATTAGCTAAGTTATTGATTTAATTAGATAAAGCCGCCCACACCGGGGTCCAGCGAGGCCCTGATGATAGCGCCCCCGGCGCCTGTCGGCACGCCGGCCTAGGGGCTTTGGCGTAGATAGTCCTGCGCCTCGCCCGCCAAACGGCGCAATCGGGGGAGCAAGGCCGACACGTCGGCACGCACCGCCAGGGTGTCGATCGCACGGGAAGCCTTCTCCACCCGCATCAGTTCTTGGGCCAAGGCGTCAAAACAAAACACGGGAACAAAGCCCTTCATGCTGTGCAGCATGCGGGCCACGGTGGCCAGATCGCCGCCATCGAGCAATTGCTCGATGTGTGGCAAATCGGCATCCAGCGAGCGCACCAAAGGTGCAAGCAAATCGCGCACCGCCCGCGCATCGCCCAAGAACTCCAGAGCTCCGGCAAGGTTCAAGGCCTTGTATTGCGCCCCGGGGGGCAAAGCATCCTGCATCGACACACTCCTGACAAGCCATGATCGCCTCGCTTGCAATAGGCCCACACGCCCGCTTGCACAGCATCAGTGAAGGATAATACCGCCGTATGAATCCCCATTTGTCGCAATTGCAGGCTTACCCCTTTGAACGCTTGCGCGTGCTGTTTGCTGGCGTCACGCCCAACGCGGCTTATGCGCCCATTAGCTTAGGTATTGGCGAGCCGCGCCATGCCACGCCCGCTTTGATCAAAGAGGCCTTTTGGCGCGCTATTGAGGGCGCCGGTTTGGCGAGCTACCCGGCTACCGCGGGCGAGGCGGCATTGCGCCAAAGCATCGCCGATTGGGTGCAGCGCCGCTATGGCATCGCGGTGCGCCCGGCAGACCAGATCCTGCCCGTTAACGGATCGCGTGAGGCTTTGTTTGCCTTTGCCCAAACCGTGCTTCGGCCTGCAGCCGATGGGCAACACAGTTATGTCGTGTGTCCCAACCCTTTCTACCAAATCTACGAAGGTGCGGCTTTGCTGGGCGGGGCCACGCCCTGGTTTGCGCCATCGGTGCCGCAGCGCAACTTTGCACAGGATTGGGCCAGCGTGCCTGAGTCCGTCTGGGCGGGCGCGCAGCTTTTGTTTGTTTGCAGTCCGGGCAATCCGGCGGGGGCCGTCATGCCCCTGGCCGAATGGGAGCAGCTTTTTGCGCTCTCAGACCGTTATGGCTTTGTCATCGCATCGGACGAGTGCTACAGCGAAATCTATTTTCGCGACACGCCGCCCTTGGGTGCGCTGCAAGCAGCAGCGCAACTGGGCCGCACCGATTTTAAAAACCTGGTGATGTTCAGCAGTCTGTCCAAGCGCAGCAACGTGCCCGGCATGCGCAGCGGTTTTTGCGCGGGGGATGCGGCCTTGATGGCCGAATTTTTGCGCTACCGCACCTACCACGGCAGCGCCATGAGCCCGGTGGTGCAAAGCGCCAGTATGGCCGCCTGGAACGACGAGGAGCATGTACATCACAACCGCGCGCTGTACCGGCAAAAATTTTTGCAGGTCACGCCACTGTTGCAGTCGGTCATGCAGGTGCAACTGCCCGACGCCGGTTTTTACCTGTGGGCGCAGATCGAGGGCAGCGACGAGGACTTCGCCCGTGATTTATACGCTGCCTACAATGTGACCGTCCTGCCAGGCAGCTATTTGGCGCGCAGCGCTCAAGGCCGCAATCCGGGTGAAGGCTATATCCGTATGGCGCTGGTAGCCGAAACAGCCGAGTGCTTGGACGCGGCCCAGCGCATCGTATCCTTTGTGCAAGAGCGCAAAAAGTCTGCTGCTACGGCGGCCTGAGCAAACCCAAAGAAAGTACTTTATGACCCAACAACTGCAAAACCTTCTTGATGCCGCCTGGGAAGACCGCGCCAACATTTCCGCCGCATCGGCGTCGCAGGAAGTACGCGATGCGGTCGAGCACGTCATCAGCCAGCTCAACAATGGCAGCTTGCGTGTGGCCACCCGTCAGGGCGTAGGCCAATGGACAACGCATCAGTGGATCAAAAAAGCAGTGTTACTGAGTTTTCGCCTCAAAGACAATAGCGTCATGAAGGCCGGGGATCTCGGTTTTTACGACAAGGTGCAAACCAAGTTCTCGCACCTCGATGAGACGCAGATGAAAGCGGCAGGCGTGCGCGTGGTGCCGCCTGCCGTGGCCCGCCGGGGCAGCTTCATCGGCAAGGGTGCCATCCTGATGCCCTCCTACGTCAATATCGGCGCCTATGTAGATGAGGGCACCATGGTAGACACCTGGGCCACTGTCGGCTCTTGTGCGCAGATTGGCAAGAACGTGCACTTGAGCGGCGGGGTGGGCATCGGCGGCGTGCTCGAACCCATGCAGGCGGGCCCCACCATCATCGAAGACAACTGCTTTATCGGGGCGCGATCGGAGGTGGTTGAGGGCGTCATCGTCGAGGAAAATTCGGTGATTTCCATGGGCGTGTAAATCGGCCAAAGCACCAAAATTTATGACCGCGCCACTGGGCAAGTAAGCTACGGGCGCATTCCGGCCGGTTCGGTGGTGGTCTCGGGCAATCTGCCCAGCGCCGACGGCAAATACAGCCTGTATTGCGCCGTCATTGTCAAGCGCGTGGACGCGCAGACCCGCGCCAAAACATCGCTTAACGATTTACTGCGCGACTAAGTCTTATGAGCGAAGGCGTCGCCACCAACGAATCCAGCGTCTTGCGCAGCGGCCTGGAGCCGCTGTTGCGCGTGTTGGTGCAAAAAAACGGCTCCGACCTGTACCTCAGCGCCCATAACCCGCCCATGGTGCGCATCAATGGCTACTGCGTCCCTGTGAGCAGCCGGCCGCTTTCGTCGCAAACACCGCGCGAGATGCTGGCCAGTTTGGCTGAGCGCCTTGACGCGCCGGAGTTGGTGCCGGGCACATCGCGGCAATTTGCGATCAACTTGGAAAACTGCGGCCGTTTTCGGGTGCACGCCTATTTTCAGCAGGGCAGCGTGGCCTTGGCGATCCGCCACTTACCCCTGCAGATTACGGCCTTACAAGACAGTCTGTTACCGCCGATTTTGCGTAAGTTTGCGATGGCTAACGCGGGTCTGGTGTTGATCGCGGGTCCGGTAGGCAGCGGAAAAAGCACCACCGCCGTGTCTATGCTCGATTTTCGCAATAGCCAAGTCTCGGGGCATATCCTGAGCTTGGAAGATCCGATTGAGTTTGTTTTTTCTTATAAAAAATCTGTTTTTAGTCAGATCGAGATAGGCACCGACAACCAGGGCTGGGAAGACAGTCTGCGCATGGCGCAGCGCCATGGCAGCGATGTGGTCTATGTCAGCGACATCCGCGACGCCCGTGCCATGAGCGCAGCCTTGGATGTGGCGCAAGGTGGCGCCTTGTGCATTGCCACCCTGGCCGCTCCAGATTGCGAACAGGCAATCGAACGTACTTTGGAGTTTTATTCTTCTTCAGAGCGACCCGTCATCCAGCGCAAAATGGCCAAAACGCTCAAGGCGGTGGTCGCCCAAAAACTGATGCGAACGCAGCAGGGCCTGCACCATCCGGTGTGTGAAGTTTTGGTGAACTCCCTGCGCGTGAGCGAGATCATTCGCCTGGGCGACTTCCATGACATCGGCGTGGTACTGCAGCAAACCGACGCGCAGCGCGGACAAACCTTTGACATGGACATTGCCCGCCTGCGCAGCGCCGGAGTGCATATTGCACAGGCAAGTGTGCCCGAGGAGGAAGCGAGCACCGAGGTGTGGAAAACCTCGCGTTTTGGCCTGCAGTCGGAATTTAAGGGAACAGGGCCGTTGCCCGGGGTCGACGCCAACCCGATTCCTTTGGCACTCGGTTCCTGATGCCGCACCCCGCAAACGCCACGCTGCTATGGGCCAAGCGCCCGAGCAGTCACCCCGGCATCGCCAGCCCCACGACCACCGGTGGCGACAGTGATGGGCGCTTATGAGTTTGCGGGCTTTGGTGCAAGACGCCGCCGACCGACTCGAGGCGGCCGGCCTGGCCTATGGCCATGGTACGACCAACGCCCTCGATGAGGCAGCCTGGTTGGTGCTTTGGCAATTGGGCTTGCCATTGGAGACGGCGCTCGATGACCCGCACGCGGCTTTGCCCAATGCGCAGCAAGTGGCCCAATGCCAGGCGCTGATCGCCCAGCGCATCAGCACCCGCAAACCGGCCGCTTATCTCACGCGCCAGGCCTGGTTGCAAGGCTTTTCTTTTTATGTGGACGAGCGCGTGATCGTGCCGCGCTCGTTGATTGCGGAGTTGCTGGTCAACGGTGGTATCGACTATTTTTTGCATACCGGTACGCACAAAGTGCTGGACTTGTGCACAGGCAACGCCAACCTGGCCATCATCGCCGCCCAGGTTTACCCGGACACTAGCGTCTGGGCCAGCGATGTGTCGCAGGATGCACTTGATGTGGCCGCCATCAATGTGGCGCAGCACGACGTGAACGCACGTGTCCACTTGCTTGGCTCCGATGGCCTTTCGTCGCCCGTATTGGTGGCCAGCGGCCCGTTTGATCTGATTTTGTGCAACCCGCCCTATGTGAACGCCCAGAGCATGGCAGCCCTACCACCGGAGTTCCAAGCAGAGCCAGCGCTGGCCCTGGACGGCAATACCGACGGCGGGCACGACGGCATGGACTTCGTGCGCCGTTTGCTGCGCGACCTGCCCGGGCACCTGAACCCCCAAGGCGTGCTGGTGCTGGAAATCGGCCACGAGCGCGCATTTTTCGAAGCGGCCTTTCCAGCACTGCCCGCAGTGTGGCTGCAAACCAGTGCGGGGGAAGACCAGGTCTTGCTGCTCACCCGCGAACACCTGACCCCATGATCACTCTCAAAAACGTGACCTTGCGCCGCAGCGCCAAGGTCTTGCTCGACAAGGCCTCTGTCACGCTCAACCCGGGTGAAAAAGTCGGTCTGGTCGGGCGCAATGGCGCGGGAAAGTCCTCGCTGTTTGCCCTCTTTACCGGCCTTTTGCACGAGGACGCAGGCGAGTACTACATCCCGCCGCAGTGGCGTATGGGCCAGGTTTCGCAGGACATGCCCGAGACCACACAAAGTGCGACCGAATTTGTGATAGAGGGCGATACGATTTTGTGCGCCGCCCGCGCCGAGGTGCAGGCTTCCGAGGCCGGCGAGGACGGCGACCGCATGGCCCACGCCTACATGGCGCTGCACGACGCTGGAGAGCATGATGCGCCCGCGCGCGCCCAGGCCTTAATTTTGGGTCTGGGTTTTAAGACTACCGAGCTCGAGCGCCCCGTCAACAGCTTTTCGGGCGGCTGGAGGATGCGCCTGCAACTGGCACGCGCGCTGATGTGCCCTTCCGATTTGCTGCTGCTGGACGAACCGACCAACCATCTGGACTTGGACGCCCTGGTTTGGCTAGAGGCCTGGCTCAAACGCTATGAAGGCACCATGCTGGTCATCAGCCATGACCGCGAGTTTTTGGACGCAGTGACCAATGTCACCTTGCATATCGACGGCGGCAAATTGTTGCGCTATGGCGGCAACTACAGCAAGTTCGAGGACATGCGCGCCGAGCAAATGGAGCTGCAGCAAAACGCATTTACCAAGCAACATGACAAGATCGCCCATTTGCAAAAGTTTATTGCCCGCTTCAAGGCCAAGGCCAGCAAGGCCAAGCAGGCACAAAGCCGCGTCAAAGCGCTGGACCGGATGGAAAAAATCGCGCCGCTTTTGGCCGAGGCGGACTTCAGCTTTGAGTTCAAAGAGCCGGCCAATCTGCCCAACCCCATGCTCTCGCTTTCGGGCGTGAGCTTTGGCTATCCGCCGCCTGAGGATGCAGCGCCCGACACCGCGCCCACCATCATCGTGCGCAACGTGAGCCGCTCGGTACTGGCCGGGCAGCGCATCGGCATTTTGGGCGCCAACGGGCAGGGCAAGTCCACGCTGGTGAAAACCGTGGCGCGCGATTTGGCGCCCATCGGCGGCGAGGTGACCGAGGGCAAAGGCCTCAATATCGGCTACTTTGCGCAGCAAGAACTCGACGTGCTGCGCCCCAACGACACGCCACTAGAGCACATGATTCGGCTGGTCAAAGAGCTCACGGCGCAAAGCCGCCTGGCCGGCCAGGCCACGCGCGAGCAAGATTTGCGCAGCTTTTTGGGCACCTTTAACTTCAGCGGCGACATGGTCAAGCAGGCTGTGGGCAGCATGAGCGGCGGCGAAAAAGCGCGCTTGGTGCTGTGCATGATCGTTTGGCAGCGCCCCAACCTATTGCTGCTGGACGAACCTACCAACCACCTGGACTTGGCCACGCGCGAGGCTTTGGGCATGGCGCTCAATGAGTTTGAAGGCACCGTCATGCTGGTCAGCCACGACCGCGCCCTGCTGCGCTCGGTGTGCGATGAGTTTTGGATGGTCTCGCACGGCGGCGTCGCCCCCTTTGACGGCGACCTGGACGACTACCAGCGCTATTTGCTGGACGAGGCCAAACGCGCCCGCGAGGCAGTGCGCCAAGAGCAGGTTCAGGCCAGCAAAGCTCTGGCGGCGGCCAAAGCGGCACCGATTGCCCGGCCGCTGCCCTTGGCCACAGCAGACAAACGCCGTTTAGAAAAGGACATAGCCCATTTAGACGCCCGAATGCAGGCGCTGAGCACAGAGGGAAGCGCTCTGGAAAGCCAACTTGCAGCCAACCCGGCCCCGCAGGAGTTGGCCTCGCTGGGCAAGCGCCTCAAGGCGGTGAATGAGCAATTGCAGGACCTGGAAGAAAAATGGCTGGCCGCTAGCGCCGAGCTTGAAGCCTTGCTGGCAGGCGCCTAGGCCGCTAGTGGTGCCCCTCGGGCTTTTTCTCTTCTTTTTTCTCGTCTTTTTTACCGGTGGCCGCCTTTTGGGCTTCGGTCATGACCAGCATGGTTTTACAGATTTCGCGCGCTGGCGCCTTCAGCGTCGGCGGGGTAGTTTCGCAGACGCGCTCGGTCTTGTAGGCCATTGCCGGCGCGGCCAGCACGAGAGCGGCTAGGCCCAAGGCCAAGCGCTGCGACATCAGTGAAATGACAAGATGGGACATTGCGAGTCGGGTCAAAATGGCTAAAAACCAGGAATGAGGGACAGCCCCAATCATATAACTGTTCGGGCAAATCCCCATTCCCAGCCCTCCTGACCTGCGGTATGTTCGGGGAATGACTGCCACTATTGCCCTGCTTTTTGTGCTCACGTACGTGGCCATCGCTTTGGAGCACCCACTGGGCGTGAACAAATCGGCCGCAGCCTTGCTGGGCGCTGGGGTGCTCTGGACCCTGTTTGCCCTGGGCGCGGCCGATGCGCAGCTTCTGAATACCCAACTGGCCGAGTCGGTGCTGGGCACAGCCCAGATCGTATTTTTCCTGATTGGCGCCATGACCATCGTCGAGGTGATCGACGCCCACAACGGCTTTGAGGTACTGACCCGCCATATCTCGACCACGCGCCTGTCCGTGCTGATGTGGATGATCGGACTGGCCACGTTTTTTCTCAGCGCTATTTTGGACAACCTCACCACAGCCATCGTCATGGTGTCATTGGTAAAACGCTTACTTGATGTCCGAGAGGACCGACTGCTGTTCGCCGGCATCATCGTCATCGCCGCCAACGCCGGTGGCGCCTGGACGCCGATTGGCGACGTCACCACCACCATGCTCTGGATTGGCGGTCAAATTACCAGCCTGGCGGTGATGCAAGGGGTGTTTTTGGCCTCCATCGTCAACCTCCTAGTGCCGCTGACCGCCGCCGCCTGGATGGCCGCTGGCCGCCCGGTGCTGGCGCCACCGCCCTCCCCGGGTGCCGGCGCCGGCACGACCGTTGCCGAGCAAACGGTGGTGTTGGTCCTGGGCTTGGGGGTGCTGGTGCTGGTGCCGGTGTTCAAGGCGGTGACGCATTTGCCGCCTTTTATGGGCATATTGCTCGGTTTGGGCGTCCTCTGGTTGGTCGGCGATTTGATGCACCGAGGCAAAGATGAGGCCGACAAACAAAATCTGACCTTGGCCAGCGCGCTGGGGCGCATTGATATGTCGGCAATTGTGTTTTTCATCGGCATACTGCTGGCCGTGGCGGTGCTGGAGCACACCCATATTTTGTCCAGCGTAGCCCAGTGGATGGACCAGCATATCGGCCGCCAGGACCTGATTGTGCTGATCATCGGCCTGGTCAGCGCCGTGGTCGACAACGTGCCCCTGGTGGCTGCGTCCATGGGCATGTACGACCTGGCCCAGTACCCGCCAGACAGTTTTTTGTGGGAATTTATGGCCTATTGCGCCGGTACCGGGGGCTCGATTTTGATCATCGGCTCGGCCGCGGGCGTGGCCGCCATGGGCTTGGAGCGCATTGATTTTCTGTGGTATTTGCGCAAAATCAGCGCGCTGGCCTTGGCTGGCTATCTCGCGGGTGCGGCGGTCTATGTGCTGCAATTTCATGGTATGCATTGAGGTCACTGCAAGGGTTATCCCCATCACGATAGGCGTCCGGTCATACCTAACCGGGCACCATGCACCAATAAAATGCCCGTTTGGCGCAGCTTTAGCGCGCACCGGCAGATGATTTGAAGATTGACTGGAGAATTTATGAACTTTCTTTTATCCCTGTCCAAACGCATTGATGCCTTTAGTGAGTGGATGGGTCGCTGGGTCGCCTGGCTGGTGCTATTTGCGGTGCTGATTAGCGCGGCCAACGCGTCCATGCGCAAAGCTTTCAACATGAGTTCCAACGGATTTTTAGAAATTCAATGGTATCTGTTTGCTGCGGTATTTTTGCTGGCCTCAGGCTATACGCTGCTGCGCCAGGAGCATGTAAAGATTGACGTTATCTCCGGGCGCTTTTCCAAGCGCACGCAGATCTGGATTGACATCATTGGGATTTGCGTTTTCCTGCTCCCCTTCACCTTTATGATCACCAAGCTAGCCTGGCCCCTGGTGATCAATGCCTATATCACCGGTGAGGTGTCCTCCAATGCCGGCGGTCTAATCCGCTGGCCGGTGTTTGCATTGCTGCCGCTGGGAATGCTCGTGCTAGCGATTCAAGCGGTTTCCGAGTTGATCAAGCGCGTAGCCTTCCTACAGGGCCTGGTGCCAGACCCCAGTAAAAAACAAGGCAGCAAGACGGCCGAAGAAGAATTGGCCGAGTTCCTGCTGCAAAAAGAAGTGGCTGCCCGTGATGCTGCCCAAATGGGAGCCGCCAAATGAATGAGTTTCTGATCGCCAATATGGCGCCCATCATGTTTGCCTCGCTGATCGTCTTTTTGATGTTCGGCTACGCAGTGACCTTTTCGCTGGCCGCCTGCGGTTTGTTTTTCGGCTTTGTCGCCGTCGAGTTAGGTGTCATCCAGCCCGCCTTTTTGCAAAGCCTGCCGCTGCGCATGTTCGGCATCATGCAAAACGACACCTTGCTGGCGATTCCCTTCTTCACCTTTATGGGTTTGATTTTGGAACGCTCGGGCATGGCCGAGGACTTGCTGGATACGATTGGCCAGTTGTTCGGCCCGATACGCGGCGGCCTGGCCTATGCCGTGATTCTGGTGGGCGCGATGCTGGCAGCCACCACCGGCGTGGTGGCCGCGTCGGTCATCTCCATGGGCCTGATCTCCCTACCCATTATGCTGCGCTACGGCTATGACCGGCGAGTAGCCAGCGGCGTGATTGCCGCCTCGGGCACACTGGCGCAAATCATCCCACCATCATTGGTGTTGATTGTGCTGGCCGACCAACTTGGCAAAAGTGTGGGCGACCTGTACAAGGGCGCTTTCATACCCGGCTTTGTGCTCACCGGCTTGTACCTCATGTACATCTTGGTACTCAGCATTTTTTACCCGCAATCCGTACCAGCGCTGCCCGCTGAGGCACGTACCATCCGCGAAAAAGACGGCACCTCCGGTCTACGCTCCTTGTTGATTCTGGTAATTTTGTCCACGGCTGCCGCCATTGGATTTGCCAAATGGCGCCCTCCAAGCGTGGCGCTGGACGAGTTGATCGTCACCTCCATGTGCGTAGGCGTGGGACTGGCATTTGTTGCCGCTGTGGTCAACCGGATAACCAAATTAGGCCTGCTCTCCAATATGGCTGAGCGGGTCACTTTTGTAATGATTCCACCCCTGGGCCTGATTTTTCTGGTGCTGGGTACGATTTTTCTGGGTATCGCAACGCCCACCGAGGGCGGCGCCATGGGTGCGGTCGGGGCACTGGTGATGGCGATTGCGCGCGGTCGTATCGACCTTAAGCTAATACGTCAGGCCATGGACTCGACCATGAAGCTGTCCTGCTTTGTGCTGTTTATCCTGATCGGCGCCACCGTGTTCAGTCTTGCCTTTCAAGGCGTGGACGGACCCAAATGGGTGGAGCACTTGCTGTCAAGCCTGCCTGGCGGACAGTTGGGCTTCTTAATAGTGGTCAACATTTTGGTGTTCGTGCTGGCCTTCTTCCTAGACTTCTTTGAGCTGGCCTTCATCATCGTGCCGCTGATCGCGCCGGTCGCTGAAAAACTGGGGATTGATCTGGTGTGGTTTGGCGTGCTGCTGGCGGTGAACATGCAGACTTCGTTTATGCACCCGCCATTTGGCTTTGCTCTGTTTTATCTGCGCAGCGTGGCTCCGCACGAAGACTATGTGGACAAAGTGACGAAAAAGCCTATGAACCGCGTCACCATCGAGCAAATTTACTGGGGCGCTGTGCCCTTTGTGCTGATACAGATTTTGATGGTAGGTCTGATCATCACCTTCCCCACCTTGGTTTCCAGCGGTCTGACCAAAGATCCGACGGTGGACGCGGAAACCGTGATGCAGCAATTGCAAACCGACTCTCAACAGAAGACCGACGACAAGGCCGCCGCCGAGAAGGCCAACGCGGGCACTGCCGATGAAAAGGAAGACCCGATGAAGCGTATGCTGGAGTCCATGAAGGACGAGCAAATCAAGAAGCCCTAGTTGGCAAAACCTCAGCCTGCCGTGCTTTTTTAGATCCCCATGGCTCTACATCGCAGCTAGGCATTAAAAAACCCCGCCAAGGCGGGGTTTTTACAGGCTTAAGAACCGCTTGGGGTTAAAGCTTCTGCGCTTGCATAAAGTCGTCCATAGACGCTTCGGCTAGGCTGAACCACAAATTGCCTTCTTTACGGAAGGCCGAGTAATCAGCATAGATTTTTTTCCAAGCTGGGTTGGTGTCGCTCAATTCGGCGTAAATCTCGGTAGCCGATTTGAAAGCTGCTGCCATAATCTCTTTGGGGAAGGCGTGTAGCTTGGCGCCTTGACCCAGCAAGGTTTTGAGAGCGGGCATATTGCGCACGTCGTATTTGGCTTGCATATCTGTGTGCGCAAACGCCGCCGCACACTCAACAATAGCTTTGTACTCCGAGGACAAACCTTCGTAGGCCTTCTGGTTTACGTATAGCGACAACTGTGGGCCTACTTCCCAGAAACCGGGGTAATAGTAATGTTGTGCGACTTTGTTCAGGCCGAGCTTCAGGTCATCGTAAGGGCCCACCCATTCGGCGGCGTCAATTGTTCCTTTTTCCAGCGCTTGGTAAATCTCTCCTCCCGGAATGTTCTGGGGCACCACGCCAAGGCGCTCCAGCACGCGTCCAGCAAAACCACCACAGCGGAATTTCAGGCCTTTCAGATCCTCCAGACCTTTAACTTCTTTACGGAACCAGCCGCCCATTTGCACACCGGTATTGCCCATGGGAAAGTTCACAATGCCGACTTTGCCAAAATGCTCACGGAACAATTTCAATCCATTACCTTCGTACATCCAGGCGGTCATCTGGCGGCTGTTCAACCCAAAGGGCACGGCGCAGTCCAGCGCGTAAGTAGGGTCTTTGCCAAAGAAATAGTAAGAGGCCGTATTGGCCATTTCGATGGTTCCATTGGAAACACCGTCCAATACGCCGAAAGCGGGCATTAACTCACCGGCCGCATGGGTGCTGATGGTGAACTTGCCGCCACTCAATTCGCCCACTTTTTTAGCGAACACGTCGCACACACCGAAAAGCGTATCCAGCGCTTTGGGGAAGCTGGAAGCACAGCGCCAGCGCAAGGTAGCCTGGGCATGGACTGCGGGCGCAGCACCTGCCGCCAATATGCCAGCGATACCAGCATTCCTAATAATTGAGCGACGATCCATAAATATCTCCATAAAAAGTGAAAGAAAACCAGACCGGGGGCCCGCGCCTGCGCGGTACACGGTCTGCCAACACGTCCGAAGGGGATTGTAGGAATGCTCAGGCCGCTTTTGACAGGGGTTTTCCCTTGGAATCAGCCCCCAAGATCGCCCCAAACCGGGCGCGCACCGACGCTTCGATGCCTGCTGCGTCCAGTCCATGCATGGCCATGAGCTTGACCGGATCGCCGTGCTCGATAAAGCGGTCGGGTAAACCCAGGCTCAATACCGGCAGCACCAGACCAGCGGCCTGCAGCGCCTCTTGCACCGCGCTACCTGCCCCGCCCATGAGTGCCGCATCCTCGACGGTAACGATGGCATCGTGGCGGGCGGCCAGCGCAAGCAAAAGCGCGGTATCGAGCGGCTTGGCCCAGCGCATATTGGCCACCGAGAGGTCCATAGACTCTGCGACCGCCAGTGCCGGGTACAAGAGCGTGCCAAAGGCCAGGATGGCGATTCGGCTGCCCTCTCGGCGCAGCTCGCCTTTGCCAAAGGGCAAGGCATGCAAATCGGCTTGTACCGCCACGCCGGCGCCGGCACCCCGGGGGTAACGCACCGCCACCGGGTGGTTTTGCGCAAAAGCGCTGCTGAGCAGCTGGCGGCACTCGTTCTCGTCGGCCGGGCAGGCGATGCTCATATTGGGAATGCAGCGCAAGAAGGCGATGTCGTAATTACCGGCATGGGTTGCGCCATCGGCGCCGACCAGGCCGGCCCGGTCCAGGGCAAAGACCACTGGCAGGTTTTGGATCGCCACATCGTGGATCAGCTGGTCATAGGCCCGCTGCAAGAAGGTGGAATAAATCGCCACCACGGGTTTGAGCCCTTCTGCGGCCAAACCGGCGGCAAAAGTGACCGCATGCTGCTCGGCAATGCCGACATCAAAGTAACGCTGCGCAAAGCGCGCCTCAAACTCCACCAATCCCGAACCCTCGCGCATGGCCGGGGTGATGCCGACCAGGCGCTCATCCTGGGCCGCCATATCGCACAGCCACTGGCCAAACACCTGGGTGAAAGTCGGTTTGGCCGGCGCTGCGGACTTTTGCAGGCCCACGTTAGGGTCAAATTTGCCCGGCCCGTGGTAGGCGACCGGGTCGGCTTCGGCCATTTTGTAGCCCTGCCCTTTGCGGGTAATGACGTGCAAAAACTGCGGGCCGGTCAGGTTTTTGATGTTTTCCAGCGTCGGCAGCAGGGAATCGAGGTCGTGCCCGTCAATCGGCCCGATGTAATTAAAGCCAAACTGCTCAAACAAAGTAGCCGGCACCACCATGCCTTTGGCGTGCTCCTCGATGCGTTTGGCGATTTCAAAGAGTGTGGGCGCACCCTTCAGCACTTTTTTACCCACGCTCTTGGCCTTGGCGTAAAACTGCCCGCTCATGAGCTGCGCCAGGTAGCGATTGAGCGCGCCCACCGGGGGGCTGATACTCATTTCGTTGTCGTTGAGGATGACCAGCAGGCGGCAATCTTGCACACCCGCGTTGTTCATGGCCTCAAAGGCCATGCCGGCGGTCAGTGCACCGTCGCCAATAATGGCTACCGAATAGCGGGGGTCCCCTTGCAGCTTGGCGGCCATGGCCATACCCAAGGCAGCCGAAATGGAGGTGCTGGAATGCGCTGTACCAAAGGTGTCGTATTCACTCTCGCTGCGCTGCGGAAAGCCGCTGAGGCCGCCGAGCTGGCGCAAGCTGGCCATGCGGTCGCGCCGGCCGGTCAGGATTTTGTGGGGGTAAGTTTGGTGGCCGACATCCCAGACCAGGCGGTCGCGTGGCGTGTCAAACACATAATGCAGCGCCACGGTCAGCTCCACGGTGCCCAAATTAGAGCTCAGATGGCCGCCGGTTTTAGAGACGCTGTCTAGCAAATACGCCCGCAACTCATCCGAGACCGTGCGCAGTGCGGCGCGTGGCAGGGCCCGCAGGTCTTTAGGGCTGTTGATTTGCGGCAACAAGGGGCTGGATGCTTGGTAAGTGTTTGGCATAGTGAACTCAGATAAATCAGTGGCTGCGCTGCACCACCCTGCGGGCCAGAGCCGACAGCGCACGGGTATCAGCCAGTCCTGTCTGCGCCAGCGCCTGCTCGGCCTGCTCGCACAATTGTTGCGCATATTGGCGGCTTTGCGCCAGTCCCATCAAGGACACAAAGGTCGGCTTATCGTTCTGGGCGTCTTTGCCAGCCGTTTTGCCCAGGGTGGCAGAGTCGGCGCTGACATCGAGCACATCGTCCACTACCTGAAACGCCAGCCCCAGTGCCCGGCCAAATTCGGCCAACTGCGCCTGGGCATGCACGTCGGCGCCACCGCACACGGCGCCCATGCGCACGCTGCACTCCAGGAGGGCACCAGTTTTGCAGCGGTGCATATGACGTAACGCGTCTTCGCTCAGTGCTTTGCCTACGTGATCGAGGTCGATAGCCTGGCCCCCAGCCATGCCCGCGCAACCCGAGGCCCTGGCCAGCAAGCCGCACAGACGGCCCTGCAAAGCGGGCGCCACGCTCCCGTCCTCGGGGGTCAAAAGCTCAAACGCCAAGGTTTGCAGCGCGTCCCCGGCGAGCAACGCACCCGCCTGGCCGAACTTGACGTGCACCGTGGGCTTGCCCCGGCGCAGCACGTCATCGTCCATACAGGGCATGTCGTCATGGACCAAGGAATAGGCATGGATCAACTCCACGGCGCAGGCGGCGCGGACCACCGCGCCGTCTTGGCTGCCCAGGGGGCGGCCCACTGCAGCCTCAAATGCTGCGAAGACCAAGAGAGGGCGCAGCCGCTTGCCACCGTCCAGAGCCGCATAACGCATGGCATCGACCAAGTGAAGCGGGCGCACCGGGCCGGCGGCACACAAGGCCTGGGGCGACAAAAACCCGTCCAAAGCCACTTCCAAGGCGTCGGTATGGTGCGCTGCCCATGGCTCAAGATCAAAAGCGGACATGCGGCTTAGGCGCCTTTCCAGGGCTTGATAGCCCCGTTGTCGAGGACTTTGATCTGATCCTCCACCGCCTGCAGGCGATCGCGGCACAGTTGCAAAAGAACGGCGCCGCGCTGATAGCTGCTCAGTAACTGGTCCAGCGGCATATTGCCGCTTTCCATGCTGCCCACCAGTTGCTCCAATTCTTGCATCGCTGCCTCGTAGGCAGGGCCTTGCAGCGCCGGGTCGGCGTCTGTCAAAGCGGTATCGGAACGGGGCTTGGGCATCAAAATTTCCAAAAAAGGCAGGCAAGGGCCCGCATCTGCAGATAATTCTATTGCACCACCCTGGGGCGGGCCCGGCAAATCGAACATTCCCCCCCACGGGTACAATGCTTCACTTTCGCGACCGCGCGCCCCCACAGGCGTGCGGTCTTTCATTGATAGCGCGTTCCAAGCGCACCCTCCCTGTGGGGAGTCTTTAGGTCAGGTCCACCATGTCTGATTTAAGTCTTCAACTGCAGCAGGCCCTGAGCCAACTTCCAGTTTCAAGCTATTTTGATACGTCGCTCTATGCCCGCGAGATGGATCTGTTGTTTAAGCAGGGGCCCCGCTATATCGGGCATGCCCTGAGCGTGCCCGAGGTGGGCGACTACTTCGCCTTGCCCCAGGAGCAAGAGGGTCGCGTACTGGTACACAACGCCAGTGGCATCGAACTGGTCTCCAACGTCTGCCGCCACCGCCAGGCCATCATGCTCAAGGGGCAAGGCTCTTTGGTGCAGGGTGCGGGCACCGCCGGCGGCAATATCGTCTGCCCGCTGCACCGCTGGACCTACTCCGGGGTGGAGCCCGCAGCTTGTGCCCCGGTTGGCAAGCTCATAGGCGCCCCCCATTTCGCCAGCGATCCTTGCCTGAATCTGAACAATTACCCAGTTCAAGAGTGGAACGGGCTTTTGTTCGAATCCCCGACGCTGGACATCGCCGCCCATCTGGCAGGCATGGGCCCTCGCGCCGAGCTAGATTTCGGCGGCTATCTGCGCGACCACGTCGAAATGCACGTGTGCAACTACAACTGGAAAACCTTTATCGAAGTCTACCTGGAGGACTACCATGTCGGCCCCTTCCACCCCGGTCTGGGCAATTTCGTCACCTGCGATGACTTACGCTGGGAATTTGGCAAACACTACTCGGTACAAACTGTGGGCCCCGGCGCGCGCCTGCGCTCCTCGGACGCCAAAGGGGGCTCGCCCACCTACGAGCGCTGGCAAAAGGCACTGCTGGACTACCGGGGCGGCGAGCCGCCCCAGCACGGCGCCATCTGGCTGACTTTGTACCCCCACACCATGGTGGAGTGGTACCCCCACGTGCTGACGGTCTCCACCCTCCATCCGATGGGGGTAGACAAGACCATGAACATGGTCGAGTTCTTCTATCCCGAGGAAATCGCCGCCTTCGAGCGCGACTTTGTCGAGGCGCAACAAGCCGCCTATATGGAAACCTGCATCGAAGACGACGAAATCGCAGAGCGCATGGACGCCGGACGCAAAGCCCTGATGCAGCGCGGCGACAACGAGGTGGGGCCCTACCAAAGCCCGATGGAAGACGGCATGCAGCATTTCCATGAGTGGTACCGCGCCGCCATGGGCGATGCCTTAGCGCCCTGACGATGGCCCCCAACCGCACCGAGGGCAGCGCCCTGTCGGCGCTGTGGATGGTGCTGGCGTCTTTTTTGTTTGCCACCATGGCCGTGGGCGTGAAGTCGGCCGCCAACAGCTTCACCATTTTCGAGATTATTTTTTACCGCGGTCTGGTCAGCGTCGTCTTTATGGCTGTGGTGGTGCGCGCCCGGGGCGCTAGTTTGCGCACGCCGGTGCCCTTGATGCACCTGACCCGCAGTGCCATCGGCGTTCTGTCGCTGAGTTCCT
>Ga0114960_10001703_pt1 | contig 17515 bp, 10 predicted proteins | sample C_130625_MF_Meta_FD_92637 | JGI IMG/M metagenome (GOLD analysis project Ga0114960, IMG submission 92637) | Freshwater microbial communities from Lake Croche, Canada to study carbon cycling - C_130625_MF_MetaG | ecosystem: Environmental > Aquatic > Freshwater > Lake | place: Lake Croche, Canada... | reverse complement strand
AAGGCCCATTGCGATACTCCCAGCTGCAATTTCTGCAATACCCGCAATCCAAATTAAACTCACATTCCCTTGTACAGCACCACTTAACCCCGCCGCTAATGCAAAGGGGACAGTGAGGCCATCACTCATTCCTATGACAATATCGGTTAATAAATCGCTGCTTTGTAAATGCTCTTCAAGGTGTAAATGAGTGGGTTCCATGATAATTATTTTAATACGATAGGGATTGCGCAAATTTAAGCAAAAAATGATAAATTTAGAGAGGCAAATATTTGCCGTTATTAACCAATATAGGCAATTGATGAGCGAATAACACGCTATCACTGCTTTAAAAATTTCTTAACTCTATTTCATGAAAAAATTACAAGTGATTTTAATGTTCTTATGCATCTTAGGAGCCAATGCTATTATGGCACAAACTAATTCAGTACCCGTTCCAACAACAACAGGAAAAGGATGGAAAAACTTATTTGGAAATAATTTATCTAACGCTATATATGATAAAGCTATTTGGAAAGATTCAAGTGGCGTGATCACAGCGAGTAAAGATGATGCTATTTGGAGCTTTGAAGAATATGATGATTTTGTTTTGGATTTAGATTTTCAAAATGCAGACGGAACCAATAGCGGTGTGATTGTTCATGCTACAGATATTGTAGAATGGATTCCTCATTCAGTTGAAATTCAAATTGCAGATGATTATTCAAAGCAATGGAGTAAGGCAGATCCTAGTTGGCAGTGTGCTGCCATTTTTGGACATAAGCCTGCTACTAATAAATCATTAAAGCCGGCAGGCGAGTGGAATCACTATACCATTACTTGTAAAGGAAAAATGATTTCAATTGTCTTAAATGGCACATTGGTTAATGAATGTAATATGAACGATTACACTTCCTCTAAAATAAATCCAGATGGAACTAATATTCCATCTTGGTTAAGCAATCCAATGTCAACGCTTGAACTACACGGCCACATTGGTTTACAAGGAAAGCATGCAGGCGCTCCTATTTATTTTAAAAATGTAAAAGTTTTAAAACTACATTAATCAATTAGGAATAAAATATTTGTCGTACCCAATATAAAATAAGTTTAAAATGAAAATTGAAAAAAATTCAAGGCGAAAATTTATCCAAAACACCGCTACCCTCATTGCAGGGATTTCGATTATTCCTAGACATGTTTTAGGAAGAGGCTTTATTGCGCCAAGTGACCAACTCACCAAGGGTATCATTGGATTAGGTGGAATGGGTCGCGGACATATTGGGTATGCAGGTACGCGTGTCGTTGCTATTTGCGATGTAGATAAAAATCATTTATTGAGTGCCGAAAAATTAGTGGGGGGTGGCGTAAAAACTTTCCACAACCACCACGATTTAATTGCACTTCCTGAAGTGGATATTGTACATATTGCTACCCCACCGCACTGGCATGGCATTATTGCCGTGGATGCGGCTAAGGCAGGAAAAGATATTTGGTGTGAAAAACCTATGACACGAACTATTGGTGAAGGAAAAAGAGTAGTAGAAGCAGTGAAAGAATATAAGCGTATGTTCCGATTAAATACTTGGTTCCGCTTTGAAGAAAATTTTTACGGAATGAATACCACCGTTAAGCCAATAAAAAAATTAGTAGAATCTGGTTTATTAGGTTGGCCTTTAACGGTAACAGTAAGTAAAACCACAGGGTTTGATTGGAAATTTTATTGGATAGGAAAAACTAAACTAGAGGAGCAGCCCATACCTGAAGAATTAGACTACGACAGATGGTTAGGGCCAGCGCCTTATAAACCCTACAACGCACATCGCGTACATGGTACTTTCAGAGGCTATTGGGATTATGACGGAGGGGGCTTGGGTGATATGGGCCAACATTATCTTGACCCCATTCAATACTTTTTAGGCAAGGATGAAACAAGTCCTATTAAAGTTGAAGTAGATGCTGAACAACAACATCCAGATGCCTGCGGCACTTTCCGAAAGATCACCTACACTTATGCGGATGGTTGTAAAATTATTTTAGATGGAGAAGCTACTGATCCAAATGCAGCTTATATAGAAGGGCCTAAAGGAAAATTATTTGCCGGGTTTAAATCAGATATTCCAAATTTAAAAGAAAAAATTGCAATGATGCCTGATCCTGCTCCACAGGTGACTAATTTTTTAGATTCAATAAAATACCGCACGCCTTTTGCTTTAAATGAATCCAATGGATTTAGATCTTGTACTTTAATTAGTTTAGGTAAAGCGGCTTGACAACTTGGAAGGACATTGCATTTTGATCCAGACACTCAAGAATTTATCAATGATACCGAAGCTAATTTTTTAATCAACCCTCCTATGCGTGGGCCTTGGACTTTTTAATGATCCTTTATTTCAAAATGTAGTAACTATAATTATGAAAAAATATTTTTACCTAATTGCTTTAAGTCTTTGTATTAATTTTAGTACACAAGCACAAAATGGAAATGATAAAGTAAATGAAACCTTACAAGTATTTCCGTATAAACATGCAAATGAAATGACAGATGCCCTAATGAATATGGGTACTTGGAAGTCGGCAGAATGGAAGGTTTTGTTTAAAATGCTAGAGGATGATTCCTTAAAATTAAAAGCGACTTACGCTTTAAATGCATATGTTAATAGCGTTTCATTGGAAGAAGGACAAAAAAATAAAACAATTAAACTCCTTAAGAAGCAGTTAAAAAAAGCGAGTACTAATTATGCGACGACATTTATACATACCGAAATTGGTTTATTAAGTTCGGCAAGTCAAGTAAAAAACAGTTTGGAAATTTTGCCCCCACTTGTAAAAGCAGATACCAAAATAGTTGCTGTTGAAAAAAATTCAGCACAACAACTTTTACAAATCCAAGATCAAATGCAGGCTGTGTTGGCTAACGGAAATGATCTTCAAAAAAGAAATATTTTATTTCAAGCTTCTAAAATTCCTACCCTAGGCGCCTTTATGTTTGTAGGTCAATTTTTAGAGGAGGGCTCTATGCAAAAGGAGGCCGCTATTATTGTAAGCAGATTGGCAATGGCCAACCCATCCATTAAAGGCCCCATTGTAAGACAAGCACTTGAAAAGGCGCTACCCTTGATAAAAGGCGAAGACAGTGCTGTATTGGTTCCGATGCTAAGCGCACACTTAAAAAAAATGCCGTATGATTATGGATTTATTTCTCTTTTTAATGGTAAGGATTTAACAGGATGGAAAGGATTGGTGGCTAATCCAATCGCGCGTTCAAAAATGAGTGCTGCAGAATTACAAACAGCACAATCAAAAGCGAATGAAACTATAAAAAGTGATTGGATTATTAAAGATGGCTTATTGATATTTACTGGACATGGCGATAATTTATGTACCGAAAAAATGTATGGTGATATAGAAATGTATGTTGACTGGAAAATTACCGAGAAAGGAGATGCAGGAATTTATTTAAGAGGAACGCCACAGGTGCAAATTTGGGATACCAGCCGTCGTGAAGTAGGCGCGCAAGTGGGTTCAGGTGGTTTGTATAATAATCAAAATAATGTAAGTAAGCCAATGGTGGTGGCAGATAATAAAATTGGAGAATGGAATACTTTTCATATTATCATGAACGGAGATAAAGTGACTGTTTATCTAAATGGAATTTTAGTAACAGATAATATTGGACTCGAAAATTACTGGGACCGTAAACTTCCACTTTTTACTAAGGATCAAATTGAATTACAAGCCCATGGTACTTATGTTGCCTATCGTAATATTTATGTAAGAGAATTGCCCAATGAAACAACTACTAAAACCGTCTTAACTTATGCTGAAAATATAGAAGGATTTAAAAGCTTATTTGATGGAACAGAAATGAACGATTGGGTAGGTAATAAATTGGGCTACTTATTAAAAGATGGCGTTATTGAAGTGAACCCCGAAGCCAAGGGCGGCGGAAATTTATATACAAAGGAAGAATACAGTGATTTTATTTACCGATTTGAGTTTCAATTGACACCTGGTGCCAATAACGGAATTGGCATTCATGCCCCTTTGGAAGGAGATGCAGCATATGTAGGTATGGAAATACAAGTATTAGATAATGAGGCAGAGATGTATAAAAATCTAAAACCTTATCAATACCATGGTTCGGTATATGGTATTGTACCAGCTAAAAGAGGTTTTTTAAAACCACTAGGTGAATGGAATGAAGAGGAAATAATGATTCAAGGAACAAAAATTAAAGTAACCCTTAATGGGACTGTTATTACGGAGGCAGATTTAAAAGAAGCAACCAAAAATGGTAACATGGACCATAATGAACATCCTGGTTTAAAAAATACCACTGGACATATTGGATTTTTGGGTCATGGTGATGTCGTTCGATTTAAAAATATGCGTATCAAAACACTAAGTAAGTAAAAGACAGTTGGTCAAATACATTAAAGTACAAATCAAACACAATTTTTTATGAAAAATATAATATTACTATTCTTACTTTTTAGTAGTTTTCAAATAAACGCTCAAACGACTCAAGTGCAAGCCGTGGCCATAGCAAAACCTAAAGCAGATGTAGATATGAAAACATTCAATTTATATAATCCGTATGAAAATGTAGATTCTGCAATAAAAGTTGCTCAAAAATTAGCTGCCAAGGAAGGCAAGCATGTTTTTTTACAAATGGGTGGTAATTGGTGCATATGGTGTGCTCGATTTAATGCCTTCACCACAAGTGATGCTAAAATAGATTCTATCATCAAAGCCAATTACATAGTAGTGCATGTCAATTATTCTAAGGAAAATAAAAATAAAAGTATTCAGGAAAAATATGAATATCCAGCAAGATTTGGATTTCCTGTTTTTGTAGTGTTAGACGCAAAAGGAAGAAGATTACATACGCAAAACAGTAGTTACTTAGAAAAAGATGCTAATTATAGTAAAGAAAAAGTAATAGAATTTTTTGAAAGCTGGGCTCCTTCTGCTTTGAATCCTAAAAAATACGAGTGGTTGAACTAAAATAAAAGGAGTAATAAAAACACCTAGGATTTATTTAGTGTTTTTATTACTCCTTATCTATTTAAAAGCTAATTGTTCCTACTTAAATAATTCAGCTAATTTTGAATTTAAAGCATCTCCACGTAAATCCTTTCCAATAATGATTCCATTAGGATCGATTAAATAATTTTGAGGAATCGCTTGAATACCATACATCACCGCTACTTCATTTCCCCAAAACTTTAAATCAGATACTTGGGTCCAAGTTAAATTATCCTTATGGATGGCTTCTAACCATCTGTCTTTCCCAGTAGGTTGATCTAGTGAAACACCTAATACCGTAAAACCTTTTGTGTTATACTTTCCAAAAGCTGCAACCACATTCGGATTTTCTTGTCTACAAGGACCGCACCAGCTTGCCCAAAAATCAATCAATACATATTTACCTTTAAAAGAGGCAAGAGATACGGGTACGCCTGCTGTATCATTTTGAGTAAAAGTCATCGCCGGTTTTCCAATACCTGTTTTTTTAGCAATTGCAATTTTATTACCCATCTCTTTTCCTTTTACAGAATTACGAATAGCTAAAGGTATTTTTAAAAATAAAGGTTCTACTTCATCTGCCTTGATACTATAGCCTGCAAAATTACTAAAGGCATACATTACAATGGATGAATTTAGATTCGCTAAAACAAAAGCTTTTTGTTTTACTTTCATTTCGGCGTCTAGTTTATCATAATCTTCATCTAGTTTTTTCATGCCCGCTTCGTCTTTCTTATTATATAAATCATTATAAGTAGCACTTAATACTTCAATTTTATCGGTTACTGGTTTAGTAAAATTATTTAATTTTTTAAACTCCAAATGTGCTTTTGAACCTAGAATAGTAGCATTAGCAAAGGAATCTACACTATTCACTGTCATCGTAGAGTTCTCTAAATAAATAGGAGTCACGTCTTTTTTATAAGACATCATGCGCTTTGTCTTGCTCGCAGTATCTACCTTATAAGTAGCGCGCAAGTTAGCCAAAGTAGGTTCTACCAATGATCCCTTTAAAATATATTTACCATTTACTACTACAGCACTATCCTGTGTTGAAGTGCCATTAAAATAATAAGATAAGTATACCTTAGTAATGGTCTCCTTTACTTTACTCACATCTCCTGTAAGTACATATTGTTTTTTTTGCGATTGCACGGTGGTAGATAACAATACCAACCCAATCAAAATAAATTTTTTCATGCTATTTTTAATTTGTGAGATAAAGATACGATATAGATACCTACTTATTGAACCAATAAATAAGGGGCAATCTGTTTTTGCCAAATAGCATATCCTTTTTCGTTCATGTGAAGATGATCTGCAACGAAAATATCATTGATTACATTACCATCAGATTGTAACATAGGAGTATGAATATCAACAAATTGGGTATTGGATTGTTTTGCTAAAAAAGCTGAAATAAGCTCATTGGTTTGTACCATTTTGGCCTCCATATGCCATCTTAAGATACTAGGTTTTAGAGATATGAAAACAATATTGGTCTTTTGACCTAATTGTCTACGAATGATATTAAATAAAATCAAAAATCTTTTATATACTATGGCTGGCGTTATGGTATCATTACTTGCTATGTCATTTTCACCACAATAAATAACGACTTGTTTAGGCTTATACTTTAAAATGGTTGCATCCGCATATTGAATAACATCCAGCAATGTAGCACCACCAAAGCCTCGATTAATAATCGCATAACCTGGAAAATATTGATTGATATCCTTCCATTTTGTGAAGGAGGAGCTACCCACAAAAACAATTTTCCCTTGCAAAGGAAATACAATCGCATCTGATTTTTCAAATGCAATGATTTCTTGTTCAAAAGGATTGGATTGTGCCCATGAGGCGATTGAACAATGAACGAATAAAATAAGTGCTAGTCCAAGTTTTTTAAGAAAGTTACTTTTCATTGGTTTTTATTGTTTCTATTTTACCGTTCATTAAAACCTGAGCTGTTGTATTGGTGGTTGATTTTATTTTTACATTAGTCACTTGTCCTTTACTCCAAGTCATATCAATTTCATAATTACCTCTTGCTTTTAACCCCTTTACTGATCCAGATTGCCAAGCTTTGGGAATCGCAGGTAATAATTCGATATAGTCGGTATTGGATTGAACTAACATTTCTGCTACTGCTGCTGCACCACCAAAATTACCATCAATTTGAAATGGAGGATGTGCGTCTAATAAATTAGGATAAGTTCCACCCATATTGGTATAATTTTCTTTTTTTTCATCTGGTGGAACATATTTTAGTAATTCTCGATACATTTTATAAGCATGCTCCCCATCTTTTAATCTTGCCCATAAATTGATGCGCCAACCTTTTGACCAACCTGTGGTTTCATCTCCTTTAATTTCTAAAGTTTTTTTTGCAGCAGCTGCAATCAAGGGTGTATTGTTTAAAGTAACATGTGTCCCAGGATACAATCCATATAAATGACTTTGATGTCTATGTTGTGGTTCCACATCTTGCCAATCATAGTACCATTCTTGTAAATTACCTGCTTTACCAACTTGATAAGGGTGCAAATTATTTAGCGCAATATTTATACTAGATGCAAAAGCAGTATCATTTTTTAATATTTTTTGTGCAGCAATCACATCTAAAAATAATTCACGAATCATAGCAAGATCTGCAGTACCCCCAAATAAAGTATTTCCTCTATACCCTGTATTTGTTATAAAACTATTCTCGGGAGAGGTGGAGGGTGAGGTAATAAGTTGACCGGCCGAATCCTTGATTAACCAAGCCAAACAAAATTCAGCAGCACCTCGCATTATAGGATATGCTTTTTGCTTTAAAAAGCTAGCGTCTTGGGTAAATAAATAATGTTCCCATAAATGGGCCGATGCCCAAGTACCTCCCATGGGCCAGTTCGCCCAACTAGGATCACCCTCACCAAAATTACCTACAGGATTAGACATTGCCCATATATCAGAATTGTGATGCGAAACCCATCCTGGCATATTGTAAAATGTTTTTGCAGTAATTTTTCCTGTGGTCGATAAATTATTTAAAAATTGTAAAAACGGCTGATGCATTTCAGATAAATTGGTATTTTCTGCTAACCAATAATTTTCTTCCGCATTTATATTCATAGTATAGTTACTTGACCACGGCGGCTGCAAAAAGGAATTCCATAAGCCTTGTAAATTCGCAGGAACTGCTGTTGTACGAGAACTACTAATTAATAAATAACGACCGTATTGAAAATATAAGGTTTCTAAATAGGGGTCTGATTCTCCCTTTGCATATCTTTTTAATCTTTCATTTGTAGGCAAATTTGAAGCTTGCGCACCCTCTAATTTTAAGGCTACTCTATTAAAATAATTTTGATAATCTTTAATATGTCTATTTTTAATTTCATCCCATCCAAGATGAATGGCTTTTGTTAATTGTGATTGTGCGATGGCGTTTTGATTTAAACCTTGTGTAGCAGGGTCCATATCAAAGCCATTAAAACTAGTTGCCATTGAAATATAAATAGTTGCTTCGCTTGCATTTGCTAAACTTAAAGTAGAATCGGTATTGGTTATTTTTCCCGAACTCGTTTTGATTTGAATATGAGCAGCAAACTTTGTTCCACTTTTTTTATCAAACAAAATAGCGTTTCGCTTTTTTTGAACATAAATTGGATCAGCCTTAACAGGTGCTACTCCATTGGCTTGTAATAAATTATTAGCAGCCGTTGTGGTATGTAATAATAAAGACTCAAAGCGAATGGTAAAACCCAATGCCCCTGCTTTTTTACTTTTTAAATGGATGGCAAAAATTTTGTCGGGGTTGGAGACTAGGTATTCTCTTTCGATTGTATTTGAATTAGATTCAGTTTTCACTTTGGCAATGGCTTGATTCAAATCCAATTCGCGATAGTAATCATTGATATAAGGGTCATCATTAAAATCAAGATACAAGGTGCCTAAAGGTGCATAGGATTCAGAAAATTTACCTTGTAATTTTTTAATAAGCTCGCCTGCTTTTTTATAATTTTTGTCAGCAAGTGCTTTACGCACTGCGGGTAAATTTTTATAAGCTTGTGGATTCATGTTCGCATTCACTGGCTCCCCTGACCAAAGTGTTAGATCATTTAAATAAATTTTATCGGTTGATATACCACCAAAAACAGTGGCCCCTTGCTGACCATTACCTAAGACCAAGGATTCCTCAAAGTATTGCGCTGGCGCATCATACCAAAGCTTTAGTGGCGGCTGGATAGGCGCTTCAAAGAAAATTGTTTTGGGTGTTGGTTTTTTTACCGGTTTAGTTACTTTTTTTTGAGCCTGCGTAGGCATGGCAAAAAGTATAAAAAAAACAATAAGGCTGTTTGTAGACATGGGCTAATTAATAAAGGACTTTTATTTATAAGGATTTCAAGCTACAATTTAGACAATAAAATAACATGTTAAAGTGATTTACTTTTGTATTTTTGATACATCAACCAAATGAGATTGAAGTATATTCTATTATATTGTTTTTTAATGGGGGCTTGCCCCATATTTGCTCAAATCACCATCAAAGGAAAAGTGGTTGACAAGGAAACAAATATGCCCATTGATAATGTCAGTGTATATATCAGTAATTCTTCAAGTGGAACAAGAACCGATGCAACAGGAAATTTCATCCTTACCACCAGAGCTACTGGACAATTTGAATTAATCTTATCCATTATGGGATATGATATCAAAAATGTCCCTATCAATTCCAATGAGCCATTACATTTTTTAAATATCGTACTTTCTACCAAGTCGAATGATTTACCAGAAGTGGTGATGAGAACTTATATAAAAAATGGATGGAAGGTTTGGGGAAAAATATTTTTAAACCAATTTATTGGTACTACTCCATTAAGTACTGACTGTAAAATTTTAAATCCAGAGGTGATTCATTTTCAATTCAAAAAAATGGATAGTGTGCTTATTGCTTTTGCAAATGAAACCATATTGATACAAAATAAAAAATTAGGTTATCTATTGCACTATGATCTAGGTGAATTTAGATATGATTTTTTGAACAATCGAATTTTTTTTCAAGGCTACCCTTTATTTGAGGCATTAAAAAATAGTGATACTAAAAAAGTATTCAATAAGAGAGCAGAGATTTATAAGGGTTCGGTCATGCACTTTATGCGAAGTTTATTTACAAATACACTCAAGGAAAATAATTTTGAAATAAGAAGACTGGTTAAGACAATTAATTTAGGAGGGCAAAACATTATAATTGATGGGGCCACCAATTACGATATCTCTAAGCCCACAAAATTTGAGCTTACCAGCGACAAATTATCTGCAGATAGTATTGCTTATGGTGAAAGTCAAAATACAGCAGGCGTTTTTTTTAAAAATTATTTACAAGTCACTTATTTAAATAAAAAAGCACCCTATTACTATAATAGAAATTACAATACAAGTAATCAAGATATTGTTTCCGAAATTACACTCATAAAAAAGACACCCCTTTTTGTTTATTCGAATGGCACTTATTACGAACCTACCAACTTACTATTATCGGGTTATTGGAGCTGGTCCGAAAAAATTGGATACTTACTGCCCTTTGATTATATACCGCCTTCTAAATAAATAAATAAATAGTCCTACTTTAGTGTATAAAAATAACGAATAATTTAAAATAGACCTCATATGATAAAATTGCTTTTACGCTGTACTTTATTATTATTCATTGCGCCATGGATAACAGCTCAAACACCGAGTGATTCACTCCAACAGGAATTAAATAAAACATTTCAATCCGTGAAATGGCGAAGCATTGGACCCTTTCGTGGTGGACGCTCCAATATAGCGGTAGGCGTAGTGGGCAGCCCCATGGTTTATTATATGGGAACCACGGGTGGTGGATTATGGAAAACTGAAGACATGGGAATCAGTTGGAGTAATATCTCCGATGGCTTTTTTAAAACAGCAACCGTTGGCGGTATTGCAGTTGCTGAAAGCAATCCAAATGTAGTATATGTTGGAATGGGAGAACACGCTATTCGTGGCGTAATGACACATCACGGAGATGGCATGTATAAAAGTACGGATGCAGGAAAAACTTGGAAATCCATTGGATTAGAAGCAACACATCATATAGCGCGTGTTGTAGTAGATCCTAAAAATGCAAATATTGTTTTTGTAGCTGCACAAGGTTCATTAACGAATAATTCAAAGGATCGTGGAATTTATAAATCAATAGATGGAGGTGGCACTTGGAATAAAGTATTATATATAGATGAAAAAACAGGTTGTGCAGAATTATCAATGGATATGAATAATCCATCTGTATTATATGCTGCCATGTGGGAACATGGTCGTTTACCTTGGAAGGTCATCAGCGGTGGCCCGGGAAGTGCTTTGTATAAATCAACAGATGGCGGCGATACATGGAATAAAATGGAAGAGGGTTTACCAAAAGAAATGGGAAAGATGGCTATTACAGTTAGTCGTGCCAATTCCGAAAAAGTGTATGCATTAATTGAAAGTGATTTTAGTAAGGAAGCAGGGGGAATGTATGTTTCAGAGAATGCAGGAAAAACATGGAGTCATGCAACGAGTGATCATCGCATCATTGGAAGGGCTTGGTATTATATTGAAGTATTTGCTGATCCGATCATCGAAAATACATTGTATGTTATGAATGCACCAGCTTTAAAATCAACAGATGGAGGAAGGACTTGGGAAAATATATCTGCTACACATGGTGATTATCATAATTTATGGATTAATCCAACCAATAGTAATAACATGATTATTGCTGATGATGGAGGCGCCGCTATTACTTTTAATGGAGGTATATCATGGAGTAGTCAAAATAATATGCCTACTGCACAATTTTATCGCATTAATGTAGATAATGAATTTCCGTATAATATTTATGGAGGACAACAAGATAATAGTTCTGTAAAAATTGCAAGCAGATCCTTTGGTGGAGGTATCAATGTATCTAATTGGAGCGCTTCCGCTGGAGGTGAAAGTGCTTTTTTAGCTTTTAATCCTGATGATGCAAGATATGTAGTTGGAGGAAGTTATCAGGGAACGATTGAAGTGTTGGATACAAAATCAAAAGCAAGTACAAATATCATGGCCGCTCCGATTCAATATTTAGGTAAGGATGCAAAAGATGATAAGTACAGATTTAATTGGAATGCACCCATCATTTGGAGTAAGCATGAACCCAATACTTTTTATCATGGAGCACAATTATTATTGCGAACAAGAGATATGGGAAAAACATGGACCGAAGCCTCACCAGATTTAACAAGAAATGAAAAATCTAAACAAGGGAAACCAGGTGGTCCTTATACCAATGAAGCAGTGGGCGCCGAAAATTATGGTACATTAAGTTATGTCATAGAGTCCCCCAATGAAAAAGGAGTCATCTATACAGGTAGCGATGATGGATTTGTATTTATCACAAAAGATGGAGGCGCCACATGGAAAAATATTACCCCTCCTGGCTTAGCTGAATGTTTAATCAATGCGATCGAAGTATCTCCTTTTGATAATGCCACTGCATATATTGCTACAACAAGATATAAATTTGATGACTTTACACCAGGTTTATTTAAGACAACAGATTATGGAAAAACTTGGACTAAAATAAACAATGGCATTGCTAATAATGCATTTACTAGAGTAGTAAGAGAGGATACTAAAGTAAAAGATTTATTATTTGCGGGCACAGAAATAGGAATATATATGTCCAAAAACGGTGGTAAAAACTGGATGCCCTTTCAGTTAAATTTACCCAACACGCCTATTACCGATTTACGCATTCACCAAAATAATTTAATTGCCGCCACTTCTGGTAGATCGTTTTGGATTTTAGATGATTTGGATTTATTTAGACAATATAAAAAGGATACCAATAATATTATTTTATATCAACCTAGTCAAACTTATTTAGCAAGTGGTTATAGTGAATTAGATCAAAATGATGCCGAATTCAAAGGCGCTAAATTATTTGATGGTGTGAATCCAGCATCTGGGGTGGTAATGTATTATCAGCTTCCCACTTTAAAAGAAAACGAGGAAATAAAAATTGAAATTAAAGATGAAATAGGAAATTTAGTAAGAAGCTTTAGTTCACAAAAGGAAGGAGGAAATAAGGTAAGTGGTGGCGGTCGCCGAAGGACAAAAGAGCCCACGCTAACCACTTTTAAAGGGCTGAATCGTTTTGTTTGGGATATGCGCTACTCTACTATACCTGCTATCCCGGGTGTTTTTATTGAAAGTAGTTATAAGGGCCATAAAGCAATTCCTGGCAATTATGCGGTAACGATGACAGCCGGCGAAAAAGTATCTAATACAACAGTAACTATTTTAGCTAATCCATTATATGCGATGGGTATTAATGACTATAAAGACTATGATGCTTTAATGAAACAAATGGAAGCAGAGGTAACTTCAATGCATCAATTGATAAACGGATTGTATGAGAGCAAAAATCAATTAGAATCAGTTATCAAAAACTTACCAACAGAATCTAAATATGCTAATGTAAAAACAGCAGGCGAAGCATTAATAAAAAAATTAATCGCATGGGATGAAGATATGATCCAACGAAAATCAACTGCATATGACGATGTTGAAAACTTTCCCAATAAATTCACTGCCAATTATTTATTTATGATCAATCAAACGGAAAGCGAAATTCCAAGGGTGAATCAACCCTCACTTGATTTGTTAAAGGAATATAATGCTCAATGGGAAAGCCTAAAAGCAAGGGCCCTTGAATTAAGGGATGGTTTAATTCCCGATTTAAACAAGCAACTCTGGGATACGGGTATAGGCGCCGTTTGGATTAAATAAAAGTCAATCAACTTATTAAACCCAATCTTTATCAAATAAAGGTTGGGTTTTACTTTTATTCATACGAAATAAATAAGTAAATTTACACCATCTTTTAGTGTCTAAAATTAATTAGGGTAATGAAGGGGAAATTGCAAAAACTATCAACACAATTACAGGGTGATTTATATTTTGATACCACAATGCGAACGCTTTATGCGACCGACGCATCTGCGTATCGAGAAATGCCTTTAGCTGTTGCAATTCCAAAATCAAAAAAGGACATTCTTACTTTAATTCAATTTGCAATTGAACATCAAACTAATTTAATACCAAGAACAGCTGGAACCTCCTTAGCTGGACAAGTAGTGGGAAGTGGTATTATTGTGGATGTATCAAAACATTTTTCTAAAATTATTGAGCTCAATGACAAGGAGTCTTGGGTCCGCGTTGAACCCGGTGTGATCCGGGATGAATTGAATTTATTTTTACACTCCCATGGATTATATTTTGGACCAGAAACCTCTACTGCCAATCGAGCGATGATCGGTGGAATGGTAGGCAATAATGCATGTGGATCTAATTCGGTGGTGTATAAAAGTACAAGAGAACACTTAATGGAAGTGACTGCTTTTTTAAGTGATGGAACTGAGGTGGTTTTTAAAGCATTGTCCTTGGATGACTTTCACGCAAAATGTGAATTGCCCACACTCGAAGGTGCTATTTACAAAAGCACAAGAAGTATGTTGGGCCATTATGAAAACCAGGTTGAAATAAAAAAAGAATTTCCAAAAAAATCAGTGGAAAGACGCAATACCGGTTATGCCATTGATGTATTAGTAGATATGGCGCCCTTTACAGCGGGAGGTGAAGATTTTAATTTTTGCGCTCTTATTGCTGGATCAGAAGGTACACTCGCTTTTATTACTGAGATTAAATTACATCTAAATCCATTGCCTGAAAAGGAAGTGGGTTTACTGTGTGTACATTTTAATAGTATTGATGAAGCATTACGCGCGAATTTAATTGGATTAAAGTATAAGCCTTCTGCAAGTGAATTAATTGATCACTATATATTAGAGTGTACCAAGGAAAATATTGAACAAAGTAAAAACAGATTTTTTGTACAAGGTGATCCAGGTGCAATATTAGTTATAGAGTTTACTAAAAAAACACGTGAAGAAATTACACGAATCACTGATCAAGTTACTGCCGATATGCGGGATGCAGGATTAGGTTATCACTTTCCCGTTTTATTTGGATTAGATACGAAAAAAATATGGACCTTGCGCAAAGCGGGTTTGGGACTACTTGGTAATTTACCTGGCGATGAAAAAGCAGTACCGGTTATTGAAGATACAGCAGTCGATGTCGTTGATCTACCTAATTATATAAGGGACTTTAATGCAATTTTGGTAAAGCATAATTTGCATGCGGTACATTATGCGCATGCGGGCTCTGGGGAAATCCATTTGCGTCCAATCATTAATTTAAAAACAATTGAAGGAAATACATTATTTAGAACCATCGCACAGGAAGTGGCAACGCTTGTAAAAAAATACCAAGGTTCATTAAGTGGAGAACATGGAGATGGTCGACTAAGAGGAGAGTTTATACAACAAATGGTGGGTGATAAAAATTATGCGTTATTAAAAAATATAAAATATACTTGGGATGCGAATAATATATTTAATCCAAATAAAATTGTAGATACGCCACCCATGAATACGATGTTAAGGTATGCGCCAGCTCAATTTACGCCTGCCTTTACAAGTATATTTAGATTTCATCAACAAGATATCTTACAACATGCCGAGCAGTGCAATGGTTCGGGAGATTGTCGAAAAACACATTTATCGGGTGGAACCATGTGCCCTTCTTTTATGGCGACAAGAGACGAAAAAGACAGCACACGCGCGCGCGCCAATATCTTAAGAGAATTTTTAACACAGTCGGATAAAGTAAATCGATTTGATCATAAAGAAATTTATGAAGTGATGGATTTATGTTTAAGTTGTAAAGCGTGTAAATCAGAATGTCCGTCGAATGTGGATATGGCTAAATTAAAAGCAGAATTTTTACAACAGTATTATGATGCAAATGGAGTGCCCTTTCGATCTCAATTAATAGCAAGATTCACAAAATCTGCTCAACTCGCCTCTTACGTACCTAACTTATATAATTTTTTAATATCTAATTCATTTACAAGTTCCATTATAAAAAAATTATCTGGCTTTGCTATTCAAAGGTCATTACCTAAAATAGCTAAGGTTACTTTAGAAAATTGGTTTTATAAAAATTACAAATCAGCACATACAAAAGGAAATAAAAAAGTGTACCTCTTTTGCGATGAATTCACCAACTATAACGATGCTGAAATTGGTAAAAAGGGAGTGTTATTATTAGAAAAATTAGGATACGAAGTATTACTACCAGCACAAGTAGAAAGTGGAAGGGCTTGGCTTTCAAAGGGTTTATTAAGACAAGCGCAAAAAATTGCAAATAAAAATATTGAACTTTTAGGCAAAATAGTAAGTAACAGTATACCATTGATTGGAATAGAACCCTCGGCCATTCTAACATTTAGAGATGAGTACCCTGACTTAGCCTATGATCAAAATGTAGACATCGCTGAAACCTTATCAAAAAACGTATATCTAATAGACGAGTTCATTGCAAAAGAAATGGCAAAAGGAAATATTAAAAAGGAATCATTTACGACAAAGCCAAAGTTGATCAAATTACATGGTCATTGTCAGCAAAAGGCCGTTGCTTCTATGGCGCCGACACAAAATATATTATCCTTCCCTGAAAATTATAAAGTAGAACTAATCCCTTCTGGTTGTTGCGGAATGGCGGGCTCCTTTGGATATGAAAAAGAGCATTATGATTTATCAATGCAAATAGGAGAATTGGTTTTACTCCCAACTGTTCGATTGCAATTAAGCGATACCCTCATCGCAGCGCCAGGTACTAGCTGCAGACATCAAATTAAAGATGGGGCTCAAAAAGTTGCCTTACATCCAGTAGAAATATTATTTGAGGCTTTAACCTAAGTTCAATTCAGCTTCATCATTAAATTACACGCTATTACCACTCATAATAGATATCGCCAATATTAAGCTATTTACTAAATAGGTGTATTAAATTTTGTCTATTTTTAATTAGTAAAACCATCCCTATGAAAATGATCATACAAAAAGCGTTTGTACTCCTATTATGTGCAATGATTCAAATACCATGGATACAAGCGCAAACTATAAAGCCAATCAGTGAAAAACAAATTGATTCCTTAACCGAATTGGTATTAAAAACTTTTGATGTGCCAGGAATCGCAGTGGGTGTCGTAAAAGATGGAAAATTAATTCATGCAAAGGGATATGGTATTGCAAATATAAGAACAGGAACAAAAGTAGATGCCAATACGCTATTTGGAATTGCGTCCAACTCAAAAGCATTTACAACAGCGGCTTTAGGCATGTTGGTGGATGAAGGAAAAATAAAATGGGACGACAAAGTCATTCAATATATTCCTGAATTTAAATTATACAACGATTATGTAAGTAACGAATTTACGATTCGTGATTTATTAACACACCGTAGTGGATTGGCATTAGGCGCAGGAGATTTAATGATGTGGCCCAATGGAAGTGATTTTACAAAAAAAGACATTATTCATAATCTTCGTTATTTAAAACAAGTT
>Ga0114960_10001691_pt1 | contig 17577 bp, 7 predicted proteins | sample C_130625_MF_Meta_FD_92637 | JGI IMG/M metagenome (GOLD analysis project Ga0114960, IMG submission 92637) | Freshwater microbial communities from Lake Croche, Canada to study carbon cycling - C_130625_MF_MetaG | ecosystem: Environmental > Aquatic > Freshwater > Lake | place: Lake Croche, Canada... | reverse complement strand
ATTTTATATTTTGTTGTGTGGTTATTAAGAGTTATTGTTTTACCGGGATTAATTGTTTGGTGTGCGGCAAATATCGTTAATTATGGTATATTAATTGCGGGAAGTGTTCCATATGCTTTGGGGTTAATTGTAGGATACCTTGCAATGATAGTTATTTATGTGATATTAGGGATTCTTTTAGCATATATTTTAAAGAAGTTATGGGAGTTAAATTTAAACGGAATTAAAGTTCCAATATTAACTTATCCTGAATGCGACCTTTGTCCTTGTAAACAAGGTCAATCCGTTAATGAAAATCCTGACCCTGATGGGGCTCCTACGGATGAAGAAGATAAATTACTTCCTTGTCCAACAATAGTATCTGATGGTAAGTCAGTATCACCTTTAAACGCTGGTTTAATATTGGCTCCAATCTCTACATTTTCAGGTTTTAAATTACCATCATATAATGCTGAGGTAAACCCAACAGGTTTTACAGGTCAACGAAAAACCATTTTTACTAATGATTTTGTTGGTTATCAATATGATAATCAATATGGGTCATCAACAATAGGGGCTCCTTATTTACAACAAGAAAGTGTAACAACAGGTCAAGGTGCTGGCGGTCATGCTACGGCGTGGGATTGGTTCACAAACTCGTTACCACTTGCAGATAGAATTAATTTATTTAATGTTAAAGCAAAATATTTTAATAGTGGAGCAACTAATCCGGGTGGTGGGGTTAATAGAGTTTCAGTTAGTTTTGAACCGAGTTCAATACCGAGTGTCCCAACATCTAAATTTCATTATGATAATACTATTGTAATACTATGTGATAAATCTACAGCTAAGAAATTTATTGCGGGAGAAATGATATCTTTTCAAAACCCATCTTTTAGTAAAGACCCAAACTTAACAGGGGGTGTTAAAAATAAATTCAATAACCGAGCAATCACAGGAACAACATTTACAGGTTCAACCCAAGTTCAAGTTAAATATGCGAATCCTGACGGTATAGGGGGTATGTTATCATCACCTATATATAATGTTACATTATTTGACCCAACAGGTCCTTATAGTGCTAAAACAACAACAAACACGCATAAATTTCCTATTGATATAGAATATTTCCAAGTAATTACTGGAATGACGTATAGTAATTTCAATGGACAATGTGTGAATCAATTACCAAATTCGTTAAATACTAAATATTTTGGAAATAATACTACATTTTTCCAATTATTTAATAATTATGACAGTGATGCTACTTATCCTGGTCAAATTAATAGTGGTGGTGCATATCCGTTTAATAATGTTTACGCACCAACACCATTAACCCCTCCCGGAGTTATACAAATGAATTCTATGGATTATGTTAGAAATCATAATGATAATTTTGTTGTAATATTAAATAGAGGTGTTGACCCATATTCAAGTAAAATCCCAATCGAGTATGGTGTGGGTAAACTTTTTGGATATTTGGATGAGGGTGATATTAAGATTAAAGGTTGGTATAGAATGAACATCCCTGTTCAGGGTAAATTCAAAAATATTACCCATGATGGGACTATTGGTGATAGGGCAACAACGACACCACTACCTGCTTGGACACCATTATCGAGTGCTAGTACTCAAAATTATGTAACGGGTAGTACTTGGGTCGGTGGTATTCAACCAACTGTAGGTGGTAATGTAAATATTGAAACAGGTTATACGGGAGGGCAAGATTTATATTTTAATTCATTTTCTTATTCTCCTAATCAAAAAGAAACTTGGGCATTTGTAACAGGGTATACTAATGGGTTGACAGCGTCGACTTGGACTCAATTAACATCAAGATTTTCAGGGTTTAATTCAAATTTAATTAGCTATTACTCTAATTTAGATAATCGCTCAATAGGATATGTACCAACTTGTAATAATATAGAACCTGGAAATGGTACAACAAATACATCCGACGACGATACTCTCCCTCACCCGGTTACACCTCCATTAAGTAATGGTGCGAGTCCGTCAATAAACGGATTAAGTATTAGTCAAAATAATGGATTTACTTGGATGTATGACACAACAAATCTTTATCTTCAGAATTATGATACAACTTGGGTTTATAACGGTATTTGGGTATTAACTTGTGTTCCTACTGGAAGATACTACGCTTATATGAAACGTTCGACTAATCTTTTTTATTCTACAACAGGTAGAACAGAAGGATATATACCTTCAGAAATTGTTGAAGGGTCATCAATGATGCACATGAATATCCAAAATATGCCAACAAATGTTAATTTTGTTAGAAATGACGAAATTTGTTCTAATTGGGTTTATAGTAGTCCACAAGTTTTTTCATATTATTATTCACCAATTTATGATACAACAGGTAATACAATGAATTTTACTTTAGGTAGAGTTGGTTCTTATCCGGGAGCAAGTAATAATCAAATAGTTATGAGAGGTGATAGGTTACCAACGGGAACACTTGTTGAGGAGTATTGTTGTAATGGTAGGGTTTTACAAAAAAACAGTAAATTAACAATTTATCAAATACCATCAACGGGAGTTATTGGGATAAATTCAATTGCTGGTCCAACCGGTTCTGTGGGTGACGGTTCGTTAACGGATGTTAGAGAATCTTTAGGTGGTTCACCAAAAATAAATCAAGTTATAAATACCTTTACTTGTGAAGGGTCTGTTAATTTACAGTGTTATGATTGTAAAAAATCTACGGTAAATAGTTCTATTTTGGTTAAACCAAGGGGTGGAGATTGCCTTCAATTTAACGGTGAAACAATTTTTGAAGGTGGGTGTTATATTTTTATTACAACCATATTCATATCTTTATTTAGAGATTGGGAGTTAATGTTTGAGTGGATTGCTCGAAATATGGTAATGCTTGGTGCGTGTCGAAATGTGTTTTCACACAGATTTAATAATAATTGGGTTAATGGGGTGTTATATGCGTTTCCATTTAAAAATGAGGTTCAATATTTCACATCACCAACAGATAATCCACCAAATTCTCCGGTTGCAAAATATTGTGGGTGGAGTGGTAATGGGGTGATTATTTATCATAACCCATCAAAGAGTTTTTATTATAGATGTTCACCATATGACCCCAATAATGGATTTAGTTCAAATTTAAATTATCCGACAACCATAATGGATTTAGGTCCTAGAGCTGACTTTTTACAAGAGTTGGTAATGTCTGATGAATACGACGGGTATTTGGTTAATAAGTTAACGTCTTCAACCTATTCTCACGTTGACGAAATTCTTAATTTATTTATTGTAAGTCGATTTATGGACAACAACTTTTTAAATAATGCGTTAGGTGCTTTTAATATTTTTGCATATTTCCAAAATGGTAGAGATGGTAGATATTTAATTGATGCTGATTATGCTCAATTAATATCTATTAATTCTGAATTAGGTGTTGCCGCATTCCAATCGTCTAATTATCCTGATTCACCAACATTAGTTAGTGCCGGTTCATTTGTTTCGGGGATTCAATATAAAATAACAACACCGGGAACGACATTATTTACGTCAATTGGTTCACCAAATAATACAATAGGAACTAAGTTTATCTCTACAGGTCCGGGTTCAGGAACAGGGACTGCGACCGTTGACCCGGAAATTCAAAACCCAATTTTCTTTGATTGTTCTAATTCTTTGGGAATATTCTTTTCGTCAGATATACAAGTAAGAGATTATGTTACACCAAAACGAACAATTATAAATCCAACAGGAACAACTACAAGTAATTGTACTTTTAACAATTTTCCGGTTTATTCTCAAGAGGTCCCATTATCACAATGGAGGATTGATACTGATGGTGATAAAGGAAGTATTTTTGGAAGTGAATCAAATGATTGGAAATATGATAAAATATATTCTTCAAAATATCAATCATTAGATAGATTATCTCAATCATCGAGATACTTTAGAAGTGTAAATCAGTCTCAAAATGATTTTTTAAAGGGGTATATTTACGCGGTTACGGATGGTAATAGTTTATCTGTTGGAAGACAGAATAATTCAATCACTGCGGTGGTTTCACCTTATTGGCAACGTAATGGTCCTGATGATAATGATAAGATTACGGTTGGTGCACCATTTCACTTTTATTTTGGACTTATGAGAGGAGCATCATCTTTTGATAGGTTTAGAACAAAATGGATAAACACTAATAATATTGTAAATTAAAATGGATGATATAAGAATAGTATTAGGGTCATTAAGATATAAAACGGCTACAGACACTAATTTATCGATACCAACACCATTGGTTCAAAACACAAAAAATATTGAAGAATTTGATAGAAGTGTTGACGTTAATTTAATTCAAGTGTTTAATGATGAAAGAGAGAAATCGACAACATTTAGACCGGTTTGTAAATTTCAAATATTATTTAATAATTCATATACTGGAACAACAAATTATGAACCATTAGAAAATAATTTATATTACATTAATGAAACTGCGTTAACTTTAAAACAATGTAACGCTAGTTTAAATTCGGTTAAATGGGAAGGATTTCCCCAATATGATGAGTTTGATTTTATTAGAAGTGATTATAATGTTTCAGGATATACGGTTCCAATACCATCAATGACTCCCGGAGGACAACCTATGGTTCATGTAGATTTTGTATCTAGAAGCGCTTCAACATACAATTGGAATCATTTTATTAGTTATCCGTATAAGAATATTGATAAAGTTATGAATTTTTATGATGGAACAGGTTCTAAAACTCCTTCTTTAATTTGGAATGCTGTTGATGGGATTCCGTTTACTATTATGGTTACAAATGGAGACCAATTTAACCCTATTCCTTTATTGGAGGGAGGTAACCCAATAATTCAATTTAAATGTCCTGTTAAACACGGATTATCTGAATCCGAATTTGTAAAAATTAAATTAAGTAATGGGTATGTTAACACATTTCAAATATTCTCTTTTGGAAATGGGTTACCCGGAACCAAAGAATATATCTTTAATATATTCAACATTGGGTATGTTTCAGTGTTTAATGATGGCGATACCGGAACATTTAAAAGGGTTATAAATTATGAAAATCCAAATGACACTACGTCTAAATATTATGTGATTCAACACAAAATAATTACAAATGTTAACGACGCTATTTTAGTTAATGCTGGGTTTGAAAAAAATATATTTGGAATTAAAAAGAAATTTGAAAGTCCTATTTATACCCCAAATAATGTAAAACGAGTTTCAATTAAAGAAAATGCTCAATCATACACATTATCCTTTAATAAAGATATTGATGTAAGTGAGTTACGTGATAATCAAAAACGACCAATTAGTGAGTTATACATTACAACAATATGGAAAGGGTATTTTGGATTAACTTTTGGTGGCGTTGATAGTAATGGCAATGATGTGGGGTTAAAACAGGGGTTTGATTTTAATTTACCCCCGGACACTCAATTTGGTAACCCACAGAATTGGTGGGATGTGGATACTGTAGAGTCAAATTTTGTGGATTCAAATAATAACGCATACCCAACGGATTATTATAATACACCGTATGGGTTTGTAGATGGTATAAATATTGATTTTACATATCTTAAATCACTTAAAAGTGGTGATACATTAAATGGTAATTATTGTGAATGGAATGATTATGAACAAAAAGAGCGAGTTATTTCTGAAATGTATCATAAGTTCACATTCAACACTGATTTGTTTGATATGAGTTTGGTGGATATGAATAATAATCAATTCGGTTATTATTATAAACCAAATAGACCAATGAGAATTAGAGGATTTTCTGATTATATAGAGACAGGTAGTATTAATAATATAGTAGGTGTTCCGGATTATTCATATTTTTCAACAACATACAATTCATTTATATGGAGAGATTTATACACCTATGGTTTTAAAGATAATAGTGGTAATGGTGTTGATTATCCATTTTTAAATGGGAAACATTACCCATATGAGAATTTTATTTTTAGAATAATACCGGAAGGAACTAATTATATAGAAAGTAGTTTAAATAATTATGCAACTCTTTACGGAGCTGCTCAACCAACAAAAGACGATTGTGAATAATAACAGTTATAAATTTACCTTACCAAAAGGTAATGACAAATATATCAATATACCAATTGAAATCAAATGGGACTTTCTTGGTCAAGGTGATGCCGTTGAAGAATATCAACAAAATGTTGTTGAGGATATTGTTGGGTTTCCTGGTGATTTTGAAGTGTTGCGATTTGCTCATTCTCCATATAGTGGTGACACTAAGACAGACATTAAATACGACTTTCATTTTTTCAGTGACTTTAATGATGATTTAGAACCAATTGTTCCGGTCAACCCATCTTCATTAGTTACGACAGCACCATCAAATTATTGGGTGAGTAGTTATATTCCGGAAGGGTTTACTGCAACTGAAATATATTATTATGTTAAACCTTTTACCAAATCTTTTTTTAAGTTGGATTTTTACGACAGTAAAGATACTATTACGCAAATTAATTATTTTACCGTAATATTACCGGTTCAACAAGGATTTACTGTTCCTATTTCAATTAGTCCGTATAAACCTGTTGTTAATATTAAAATACCATCATTTAAATTAGATTATGTTGGAGACAAAGAAGGGTTCTTTTTATATTGGTTAAGAAACAAGAAATTTTTGGACATTAGTAAGTTTTATATGACCGCTAAATTTTTTGATGCTAGATTGGGTGTTTTCGTTAAAATGACTAATACACCACAAAGTGATATTGCTTCAAAATTTATGTTTGACCCTGAGGTTTATTTTTATTATGAGGTAAGGTTAAATTATAATGAAAAGACATATGAAGTTTGGGATAACAGTGTAAGAAGAGGAACATCTGTTCCGATAAAATGGTATGAATATATAAATCCATAATATGACAGAGAGAGATTATCATATTAAAATATCACCGGAATTTATTAGTGGAGACGTTTTTAAAGTTACATATAATGCGGGGTCTATAACAGGAACAGGTGTTGTAAACAAATGTTGTGTTATTCCCGCTGAAACATTTAAAATTAATTTAACGGGTACATCTTACGTATATTCATCTATGACTGAAGTATTGTCAGGTGGAACTAATGGTTCATCATTATTAACTGGATTAACAATACCAATTTTATTAACAGAAAACACAGTTGACGTTGGGTATTATTCCGTGTTTGACGGGATGGTATTACAACAAGATACTATGTTAAATTTTATTTTTTCGGGTAATAGTTCAACCCCCAATAAGTGTTATATTCACAACACATCGGATATTGAGTTTAAAAAGTATTTGGAGTTTTCAACATATATGATAGATTGGGGGGATAATCATATTGAACCCGTAACAACAACATCATTGTCTCACAATTATGCTAATTCTACCGCATATACGATTACTATGTCAGGTATGAGTCCTTGGGGGACGAATATTATAACAAAAACAGTTACCACACCATTTACCGGAGTAACAATAACAAACCCTAAGGGGATTGCTCATTTCAAACCTGCGGGAGGCAATTGGTCAAATACGTTATTATCGTATGATTATATATTCAGCGGAGATTCAAGTTGTGGGGCCACATTAGATGATATTGATTTATTTAATCCGATAAATACAATTCCATTTTTAATTACGGGGTATACAATGTCGTCATTGAGAGATTTAAAACAATATGGAACGACTAAATATATTCCAAATGTTTGGGTAACGGGAAACACTGGTGTGGTTGGTATGTATTTAGGTGTTAGTTCAAATGGTTTGTATACTGCCTATACAATTAATGACATTGATTACTATGATTATTCAGATAAAACAACAATTTTTGTTGTAAAATCTTCGGGTTTAACCTCGGATATGTTAGTTTGTCAACCAATTGTAAAAAATGAATTATTATTAGGTATAATTGACGAAGCAGAAGTGCAATCCAACATATTTATTGAGAGGGGAAAGAACTCAGCTCTTGAAAGAGTTATGAGATTAGGTGAAGTTGATAACGTGGGTGATTTGGTTAAATATGGGTATAAATTTTTTAATTTGATTAATAGTATATAATATGGCTACAGGAACATATGGAACAATAAGACCGGCTGACGTAAGTCCGGAAGATGTTGAGATAATTTTAAATTATACTCCATCAAGAGATGAAACAGATAACTTTGTATTAACGAAGTTGGATGCTTTGTCTATATTAAGACCTTACTATAATAACAACACTACAGGTGTTAATAATGGTATTGAGATATTAGGTGGGTTATATAATTTAAAATTACCGGCAGAACAATTTAACCAAATCGGGATATATACTTTATTTATTAGACCCGCTCAAATAAGAACAACAATATTAGATTGTGGTGTTTTATCAGCGCTTCCTAATGTTAAAGGATTAATTTTTGATTTAAATTCTGTTCCATCTACTTACCGAAACAAATTTGTTAGTCAAGGATTGGTTGGGTTTAGGATAGAATATCTAAATGCTGATGGAACGAAGATACCAAATTTCTTCAGAATTATTACCTCATCATTTTTTTGTGAACCGGTTGTTCAAAACTTAACAAATTCATCTCAAAAGTCGATTAGATATCGATACACAGATAATAATACTAATTTATTGTTTTGTACATTAACACCATCTTCGGCACCAACAAATAAGCCAAATGCGACACCGTATATTGGTCAACCAAATCAGAATGTGATTATAACAAACACTTTCTTTAATCCAATAACTTTGGATATTGAGATAGGTGAACACGATTTCTCAACATTGGCGATTGCTCTTTACGGTAATCAAACCAAATCTATTGATGATGGTGTATACACATTATACGATAACGCTAATAATATATACAAACAATATAACTTATATGAAATTAGAGACCAATTTAATGAGTTATTATATGAAGTTAGACAAGACAGAGGAAATAATATAGATTTTAGTAAAAACTTTACAAATATAACTCAATAATGGCAATAGAAAAATTTACGTGTCCACCACAGACAGCATCCGGTGCAGGTACATTCTCCGATAATTTAGTTGGTTTCCAACTTGTTGCTGGAGGTGGTTTGACGCAAGGAAATTTTGAGTTTACTACAGGTATTAAAGAAAAATCAAATAGAACTTTTACAACAGGAGCTTTTTCAAACCCTATTAACTTGGATAGTATGGGTGTTAATAGCGTTGCTCAATCAAAAGTAATCTTTGAAAATAATTTTAAAGTTTACCCCAATTTTGATTTAACTCAAGTAACTAATTTTACCACATATGGTTCAATGGTTAAAAGAATTTCAACATCTGTTGAATTAATTATTAGTAAATTTCCGGCAGCGTTGGAGGTTACTTTTATGGATGAAAATTATTTAACCGGAACCACAGCAACAAATATTTCATATAATCCAATAGTTAATGAAACGAGTATTGATTTAGACATTTCAAGAATTAGAAACCCTTTTGATGTTGATTTTACTGTTAATGCGGCAAGAAATTTAGAGTTAAGAGAGATTCAAGTTTCCCCTTTGAGAAATATGACAAATCAATTTGCAAAATACTCTTTATATTATGGTGGTATTGGGTTTGATGTTACTCATATTGAGCCAACAACCTCATCGACAACAGGGGTTCTTAGAATATACTTAAAAGGTAATGTTTTTCCGGGTCAAACAGAAACATACGACGACCTAGTTATTAGACCAAATGATTATCAAGTTAATAGAGTTCTTAATGAGGATTTGGATGAAGTCCAACGATTCTTATTAAATAGAAATGTTGTTCCTATTTATACGGCAACTTTCCAAGTTCCAAATGAAAACGATGACGGAACTTTTTATATTCAAAATAAATTAGTGACTTGGCCGTTATATGGTAATTGGAATTTGGATATCTTAACCAATTCTTTCACAACATATTTAACAACATTGAATGAAATTAGTTTGTCTTTCGATGGGTATCAAACAAATCTTGTCTCAAGATTTTTAACAACTGACTCACTTAAAGAGTTTGATACGTCTGACCAAAAAATTGAAAAAATATTACAAATTTACGGTAGAAGTTTTGATGAAACTAAAAAATTTATTAATGGTTTAGCATATATGAATTCGGTGAATTATAACACCGGGAATGATATTCCATCTCAATTACTTAAGAATTTATCTCAAACATTAGGTTGGTCGACAAATATGTCCCCAATTACCAATGACGACTTTTTAGGTTCGGTTTTTGGACAAAAGAATGTAGACAAATCTGCCTTTAGTGGTGTGGGACAAGCTCAAACACCTGATGAGTTAAATTACCAATACTATAAGAATTTAGTTCTTAATTCGGCTTATTTATTTAAATCAAAAGGAACTAGAAAATCAATAGAAACTTTAATGAGATTAATAGGTGCTCCGGACGCTTTGGTTGAGTTTAACGAGTATGTTTGTTTGGCTGACCAAAGAATTAATATGTCAGAATTTGACTCTCAATACGCTAATATATCCGGAGGAACGTATTCTAAAAAATTACCTACATTAGATGGGGGATATACTTTTAAGATACAAAACATTACGTATTCAGGTTTTACAACAACATCAGTTCTTCAGGAAGTTAATTTAAGTAAGGGGGATTATCCAATTAACGATTATGGATATCCATCTTCACCGGTTAATTCTGAAACATATTTTTATCAAATGGGTGCTGGTTGGTTTGAATCAACACCAAAACATAGGTCACCGGAACAACCGGATTTAACTAATAGTGTCTTTACAGGTTCAAACCCTAATTATCAGACAAAATTGTCCCCTTTTACATATGGTCAAGAATATTTGAATGTATACAAATCATTTCCATTTACGGATTTAGGTTATAACATAAGAACAGTTATTGATAATAATAAAACTTGGGTTGATACAGAGATTGGTGACAGAAATAATTTAGATGGGGGATATGACGCATTATATAATGTTGGTGCCGAAGGTTTAGTTATTAATGTAAAAAATATTGATTTATATTTAAATCCATCACAAGGATTGTCTTATGATGTTTGGAGTATGTCGAGAGAATTTAATTTTCCAATACCAAATGAAGGGTTAGGTTATGTTGCCCCAACAAGATGTAACCCTAATCCGGTATCGTCTTACCCACACACAGGAGGTAAAGATTCAACAATTATTAATCCTCAACCAAGAAAAGAAACTTTTTTTGAGTTTGCTCAAACATTTTGGAAAAACACAATTAATGTTAGAAATAGACAATTTGCGACAGACGGTGGAACAAGCGGTTACCCAACCCTATCTTCAATTTATTGGAATTATTTAGAATCGGAATCTTTGGCTGGTATTCAAAACGATAACTTCACATATAAAACTATGATTGAGTATGTTGAAGGTATGGGTGATTATTGGATTCGATTAGTTGAACAAATGATTCCCGCAACTACCATTTGGAATACGGGGGTTAAATTAGAAAATTCTATTTTCCATAGACAAAAATTTGTTTGGAGAAGACAAAGAGGTTGTGCGTTGGCTCCGATTGTTTGCAAACCTTGTAAATTCACAAGTAGTATTTATAAGCTTGATTGTGACGTTTGGTATACCTTATGTAATAGATACCCGGAAAGTGTGATAGAATTTGATAGTTTTAGTGGGGTTTTTAGTGATGTTATTAATCAATGGGAATCTGATAATGGGATAACTGTGGGGTCATGTTATCGAAATGGTACAATTATAAGTCAATGGTTTGTTGACATAAGTATAGACGGAACTAATATTATTCAAGATGTGTTCTTTGACGGTGTTGGGTATTCAAACCCGGCGGGTTACCTTTGTAGTGCGGCAATGCCTTGTGTGTCTGCTTGGGAGACGGCTTTAAATAATAGTTTATCTAACTTAATATTAAAAGGTTATGATTATCGTTATGAACACGCAATTAATGATGATATAGGTTCACCACCAACAAAGGTTAGGGTATGGGATGCAAATTGTTCTACTTCACCAAAAAATACAACTATAAGTATAAATGTAGGAATAAACTTTAATATAACTTGTCCACAATAAAAAAATGTCTTGTAATTTAACATATAACGCTAGTATAACGGGAGATTGTGCTAATATTAATTCGGGTTCATTTGCCATTAATATATTTGGTGATTCCCCGGATTACACCATCCAATGGTTATCACCGTCAGCAACAACCATCTCATTAGGGGTGGGGGTTACGGCATATACGGTGACAAACTTATCCGCAGGGACATACTCGTTCAATATTATTGATAGTTGTTCCCCAATAAATACAATACTTCCGGTAAACATTAGTATATCTAGTGGAACGTGCGTAACAATAACATCAGCAACAAACACACTATGTGGTGGTAGCAATGGTTCGTTAATTGCTTCAACAACTAAAGTATATGGGACACCAACTTTTAGTTTATATAATAATTCAACAGGATTTGTCTCTTCAGGGGAATCATTTTCAAACACATTTGAATTCACAACGATACCTTATGGAACTTATTATGTGATTGCTAATGATGGTGGTGGATGTACAGGAAAATCCGAAACTTGTATTATTAAAAACTCAACAACAATAGATTATGGTTTCTATATTGTAAACGACGCGGGTTGTGCGGTTAACTCCGGAAAAATGTTTATTTCAGGATTGACGGGTAATCCTCCATATACATATTTATGGTCTAATGGTAGTACTGATAGTTCCATATCTAATTTATCTCCGGGAACATATTCGGTTACGGTAACAGATAACACAGGGTGTGGTATAAGTAAAAGTGGTGTTGTTGGTAAAATTGATAGTGTTGGTTTTGGAGCGGCTTATTTAACACAACCGACTTGTTTTAGTGGTAATGGAGAAGTTACTTTAACTATAACCGGTGGAACACCACCATTTTATTACTTAGGTTCGAATGGTGTGACAAACATTACTTTTGATAGAACAGTTGTTTTTAGTGGTTTAAGCTCCGGAGGATTTTCAATTCAAGTAACAGATGCTGGTCTATGCACATTTACAAAAACAGTTACTTTACAAGTTCCTATGGGAATTTCAACAGTATCTGTTGATACAAGAAATTCAAAATGTGGTGATACAACAGGTGCTATTGGTCCTATTCACGTTTTTGGTGGTGTTCCTCCATATACATATACTTTGATAAATTCTAATGGTGATTCAAAAAGTCAAACACCATCAGATAGTTCTACTTGGGCTTTTAATAATTTATCATCAGGAACATACTCGTTAACAATATCAGATTCAGGTTCGGAGTCGTGTGTGTTTATGGGAACTTACGTTATTACAAATGATGTTGTGTATGACTTAACGGTTATTACTACCGGAACAACTTGTAATGGTAATGATGGGTCAGTTAAATTGGAAATTTCATCAGGTGGGACACCACCTTATTTATATACGATTAATGGAAAATCTATATCGACTTCATTTACATCATATACGTTTACTAATTTATTCTCAGGTAATTATATTGCAAATGTAACAGACGCATTATTGTGTAAACAATCAACCCCTTTTACTATTGATGGGTCAAACACTATTGATTTTCATTTATTGGGGACTAATTCTATAAATAGTAATGGTACGCTAACATCTTATATAACAAATGGGACACCACCGTTTACATTATATTTTAATGGTGATACGATTGGAACCACTGTTATGGAAATAATTGATTTACCCGCTGGTGATTATGAGGTTAGGATTGCGGATAGTTCAGGGTGTTCAAAGGCGAAAAGCATGAAGATTATAGGTGATACAATCTATACAAACCAAGTGGGTTATTCTAATGTTTGTTCAGGGACTTTAAACTCACCTATGAAAATTTACTCAGGACCTAGACAATATTTAAATGAAGGTTATACCGAATTAATTAAAGATTGTGATAATTGTATTTTAACAGAATCGGTATTTTCAGCATCAACAATTATTGGTGATTGTGTTCGTTCTACAACATTTTATACAGGGTCAACATTACAAGATTATCCTTCGGACAGTTTATGGTTCTCAACAATTACATCGTTAATTGAATCGTGTCCTCAAATTGGTGTTGGAAATGTTGATATTAACCCATTAACAAATGAAATAACAATTTCCACAAATTGTGACCCGGAATCACTACGTAATACTAATGTTTCAATTAAAATGAGAATTGATTATAGTATTGAGTGTGTTTATTGTCCTCCAGGAACACCATTAACTCAACCAATAACAATGGGTGAGACTTCAAGAACATTATCTGAACAAATGTATTATACCTACTTAATATGTGGACAAAAACCAAGTAAAACTACTGTGATTATTCAACCGGTTACAGCTGTTCCGGGAACAATAGTTGGGGATGTAATTGTAGATTTAACTAATAACCTTTGTTGGGAATTAGTTGAGATATCAATTAATTTATCTCAATTACAAAACGATTGGGATGGTGTTACGTATGATTATAACTATTTCGCTGAAGTATCGGGAACAATATTTAGTGGTGAATTTAGTTGTAATAAATGTATTGAAAGTATTAAATCGGTGGTCACCCCTGTTAATTCAAAATGTCCGGTTAAGTTAAGAAATTGGAGTAATTGTGTAATATCTGATTCAAGTGGTAATATATACGTTGGAGATAAATTAGTTTATTCATTTAATTCAACATTTGACGCTAATGTGTTTACTAATACGTTAGATACTAACAATGGTGATGTTGTAAAAATATCTTTAACACCAAATGTGATTAATAGTGTTGTTACCTTAAATGTTACAAATAATGGAACATCTTTATTTTCTCAAACAAGTGATAATACACCAATTGAGTTTGTCTTTACAATTAATTGTGTTGGAGATAATCCTTCGTATAATATTGAGATTTTCTCAACCTGTAAATAAAAAAACCTCCTTAATTGGGGGTTTTTGTTTACCATAAGTTTTCTTGATTCATATGACCTAAGACACAACAATAAGCGTCTGTTTGGTCAAAGTTTTCTTTTTTAAGAGTGTTGTTTCTTGTATACTGCCAAGTAATTTGAGGTTCCTTCTTAGCAATTAATTCCCATATGATTTGTTTTTTATCAATATCTTTTGGGAGTCCACCAAATAAAACAAATTTACCTTTATCATTTTCTTTAACTAACTCAGGGAAGGCGAACTTACGAGAGTTATATGTCGATATGAAGTCAGGAACCACCCCTAAAACATCGTAAATTTCTTTTGTGACTAATGTGTTAAACCTTAATAAAGTTTGGACTGTATAGACGTTATTTGAGTTTAATAGAGGTTCCTCAATGATAACCTTAGTGATACCCATATCTTTATAATCTAAAAGTTTGGTTCTAAAGATTTCACCTTTAAGAAGTAACTCTTTAATTTTGTTTTCTTCCTTTGGTTTTGGTGTTGGGGATACGTGAGTTAATTCTAATAATTCTCTACTTTGTATATCAAATAATGCCCAACCAATAGTTTTGGTTGAGACATCAAGACCCAAAACTTTAGGACTTTCTTTTAATGTTTTTTTCATATATTAAAAATCAAATTTTACTAAAAACTGTTGAATCCCTTGTCTTTGTATAGGAGATTGTAGTTTTGATACAATCATAAGATTGAATTTATCATCGTAAAGACCAATTTCTGAAATATATGGGGGAAGACCTTGTGACCAACTCGGGTTTGATGAATGTTGAAATTCTGCTTGACCAAGATTTATTTTATATCTCATTTCATAGATAGTTGCTTGGATATCAGTTTCTAACGAACCGTAGAAATAATACTCGTCACCAAAATTAAGAGTAGGTGTTGTAAGATTTATTTGTGTTTTAGTTGGTAATGAAATAGAATCTTTTAAGTTATACGTAGGTGTAAGAATATTGTTATACATATCACTTGTTATAACAAATGTGTTTCCTGTTAAACCACTTTGAGTTATAAATCCATTTACGGTTGATGCGCTTAATTGGTCTGTAAAGTCAATTATCTTCCAAGAGTTTGATAGAGGTCTACTACCATCCTCGACTATTTGACAAATAATTTTAAATTTATTTGCAACATAACCAGCAAAAAGGCTGTTATTTGTTATTTGATTTAAACAGTTAAATTCTCCACCAAATCTAACCGCAACGTTTTGACTTCCCGGAGTTCCACAATCAACATTTGGACCGGATATTTTTGAATAGTAATTACAATGTAATGAATTAGTTGCTCCTGAAGATGTATTAGTTAATAAATAACTAACATACATAGTTTCATTCGCTCCTGTCAATACACCATTAAATGATGATTGTTCTGAACTACAACTATTTGGGACAATTAAAGAGGTTGTTGCTGCTGGTAAAGTCCAATTACGATTTGATTTATATGATAATGCGGCGATTAATTCTTCGTCATCAATAATTATTATTTTTTGGTCAGGGAATACTTTACCAACTCTATTTGGTAATCCACTACTATTGTGTGTGTCCCATAAAAAATAATATCGAATACCCGGATTATTCATTTCACTATTTTTTGTTGATTTAATATAGTGAGGTTCAAAAACGTCGATTAATATTTTGTCTTCAGGGGGACTAACATAAAATGTTTCACCAAAACAACATTCAGGGTTTTTATGCCACATTAACCAAGGTAAGTGTAGTTTAAAGTTTCTGGCATCTCCTGTAATATCTTCAGGTATTGTTCCGGTAATAAGGTGGTTTAACGCAAATTTTTCACCATAAACAAAATCAATTGACTGATTTGTATAGTGAATAATTGCAATTGCCTTTTGTTCTTTAGGTTTAACAATAATTTTATTAGAAAATGAATCGTAATAATAAACAGAATCCTCAACATTTCCCGCCATATTAACAAAGGTTTGTCCACTATCTGACATATACCCTAAATATTCTTTGGTCCCAATATAGGATTTAGATGTGAAAGTTTTGTAATCTTGAGAAATAGTGTCGATTAATCCCGCAGGATTCTCCGACCAAGGAATATTCATATTCCAAACTTTAACGTCAGATTCGTCTGTATTACAAACAGATTCAAAATTAATCACATCAGTGTTCCAATGAGGTGACGGTGTAACGCTATCATATAAATCGGTCATATTTGGAGGATATACTAAAGTTCTAACATAAGAACATCCGGATGCGATATATGAATAGTTTGGGGTTACTCTATCTAATGTTACAACATTTAAACAAATATCGACAATTCTGTAGGTTAAGATATTATAACAACTGTTAACATTTATAAAACTATTAATAACTGGTGTTGGTGTAATAATAATTGGTGTTGTAACACAACACGATGCAGATGGGGTTGGTGAAGGTGGGGGTAATTTACAAGCATCATATGACGGGGTTTGTGTTGGAGTTGGGGTTGGAGTTGGGGTTGTAGGTGTTGATTCTATCCCACAACGACTTGTATTACCGTCAAAATAAATTGTTATCAAATCACCTTTAGCGGGTAATCTAACAATAGTTGAACTACCACATGCTGAATATATTATTTTAATTTTTGTTCCTCCGGTAAATGTTGAAATATCAACAACGTAGTTAGAATCAATCACATAATCAGTATCGGTTAACGCACTCCAATTAGATGTTGTT
>Ga0114960_10001690_pt1 | contig 17577 bp, 18 predicted proteins | sample C_130625_MF_Meta_FD_92637 | JGI IMG/M metagenome (GOLD analysis project Ga0114960, IMG submission 92637) | Freshwater microbial communities from Lake Croche, Canada to study carbon cycling - C_130625_MF_MetaG | ecosystem: Environmental > Aquatic > Freshwater > Lake | place: Lake Croche, Canada... | reverse complement strand
CCTTTGAATCATTTGGTATTCATCAAAAACCGTTTCACCTGGACACACTTCAATGCAAGCCACCGATTGGTTTCAATATGCTTTCAGCGCTGTCGTGGTTTTGGCCACTTTGGGCGCCGTGCTGTGGATATTGGTGCGGCGCAAAAACGCCTTTGCACCCAAAACTGAGGGTCGCAAGATCAAGTTGGTTGAAACCATGCCTTTGAGCCTCAAGCACAAGCTGATGCTGGTGCAGGTGGACAACCAAATGGTTTTGCTCAGCGTCAATCCGCAAGACATCCAAACTTTGCACGCTTGGCAGCCCCAAGCCGGCACGCAGCCCAGTGCTGCCACCCCCACTGCACCCGCCATCGATTTTCGGTCGGTGATGCAACAGTCCAACCTGTGAGAGCCCCATGCGCAAAAACACCTTGATCACGGTTTTGTTGTTGGTGGGCTTGCTGGTGCTCGCACCCTGGGCGCAGGCCCAAGGCATTCCGATGCTGAATGTCAGCAATGCCAAAGGCGGTCAGCAATACAGCTTGACCTTGCAGTTGTTGGCCTTGATGACCACATTGACGCTTTTGCCGTCGATGCTGCTGATGATGACCTCGTTTGTGCGCATCATCATTGTGCTGTCGCTGTTGCGCCAAGCCCTGGGCACTGGCCAGACACCGCCCAACATGGTGTTGGTGGGCTTGTCGCTGTTCCTCACCTTGTTCATCATGTCGCCAGTGTTTGACAGCATTTACCAAAACGCCTTATTGCCCTATATGAACGGCAGCATGCCTTTTGAAAAGGCGCTCTCGTTGGCCGAAGCGCCCGTGCGCAACTTCATGACGCTGCAAACGCGCGAAGACGACATCACGATGTTCATGCAAATTGCGCAGAAAAAAGAAGTCGCCAGCGCCGCTGAAGTCCCTTTCACCACGCTGATGCCTGCGTTCATCACGTCGGAGTTGAAGAGCGCGTTCACCATTGGTTTCATGATCTACATCCCGTTTGTGGTGATCGATTTGATCGTGGCCAGCGTGTTGATGTCCATGGGCATGATGATGCTTTCACCCATGATCATTTCGATGCCGTTCAAGCTGATGTTGTTTGTGTTGGTCGATGGCTGGACCTTGCTGATGGGTTCATTGGCATCGAGTTTCATTTTTAAATAAGGATCGCACCATGTTGGACACCGCTTTGGTTGTGGATTTGGGCCGCCAAGCCCTGTGGATGACCATGCTCATCTCAGCGCCGATTTTGGGCATTGGGTTGATCGTGGGTTTGACGGTGGGCGTGTTTCAAGCGGCCACATCGATCAACGAGCAAACCCTGAGTTTTATCCCCAAGTTGGTGGCCCTGGGTGTGACCCTGGCGCTGACCGGTGGCTGGATGATCAACACCATGGTGGACTACACCCGGGTGCTGTTTGGCCGCATTCCCACTTTGTTTGGTTGAGCGCAGACCATGAACCTGGAGATGCTCAACCTGCTGGACAAGTTTTATGCCTTGATCTGGCCTTTGTTGCGCATCTCTGCCTTTTTGGCCTTTGCATCTATTTTTTCCATCCGGGCGGTCAACTTGCGCATCCGCATGGTGCTGTCTTTGGCGTTTGCTTTTTTCATTTCGATGCAAATCGACATCCCCATCATCGACCCCCTCACCGGTCCGGGCCTGGCGGAAATTTTTAACCAACTGTTCATTGGCTTTGCCATGGGCATGATCATGCAAATCGCCACCGCTGGCGTGGTGGTTGCTGGTCAAGTGGTGTCGGGTTCCATGGGTTTGACCATGGCCACCTTGATCGACCCCAACGTGGGCAACGTGCCGGTCATCTCTGGGCTGTTCAATGTCTTGGGCACTTTGTTGTTTTTGGCCATGGGTGGCCATTTGATTGTGTTCGGTATTTTGTTGGACTCGTTCACCCAATTCCCTATTGGGAAAAATTTGATGACGCAAGACGTCTACGGCAAGATGTTGGCTTGGAGCGCCATGATGTTTTTGGCTTCGGTGTTGATCGCCTTGCCGGTCTTGATGACCTTGCTGTTTGTCAACGTGGGCCTGGGCTTTGTGACCCGTGCCGCACCGAGTTTGAATATTTTTTCGGTGGGTTTTTCGGCCATGTTGATGGCGGGCTTTGTAATTTTATGGTTGGCCCTGCCCAGCACCGTGGGCCGGATGAACTGGCTGTGGGTGCAAACTTATGCGCAAATGCGCGCCTTGTTTTTGGGGTGACACATGGCTGACGAGAGCGCAGAAAAAACAGAAGAACCGACAAGCAGGCGGCTGGAGAAAGCGCGCTCTGAGGGTCAGTTGCCGCGCTCCATTGAGTTGCCTGTGGCTGCGATGGCATTGGGGGCGGTGGGCTTTTTTAGCCTGATGGGTGGATGGTTGTTCAAAGGCATGAGCCAGTTGTTTGTGTCCCAATTGGAGTTTGACCGAAAGATCACCGACAAGGCAGAGTTATTGCCCGGATTTTTTGCCCAGGCGGTGGTAGATGCCTTTTTGTTGATCTTGCCATTCATGTTGCTGATGTATCTCATCGCCATTTTGTCGACGGTGCTGTCAGGGGGCTTGGTGTTTTCCATGGAAATGCTGGCGCCAAATTTCAGCAAGCTCAATCCCCTGAGTGGCTTGAAGCGGATTGTGGGAATCAAGGCGTTGATTGAGTTGGCCAAGTCGATCGCCAAGTTTGTGGTGGTGGGCGGTATTTTGTTGTTACAGGTGGGCAACCACATGGACGAATTGCTCAACTTGGCCAATATGGATTTGAACCAAGCCATGGCGATTGCGGGCAAGCTGATCGTGGACGCATCTTTTTGGCTTGCCATGGGCTTGTTGCTCATCGCCTTGGTCGATGTGCCCATCCAGCATTACCAGGTGCATAAAAAGCTCATGATGTCTCGCCAAGAGATCAAGGACGAGATGAAAAACTCTGAAGGCCGCCCCGAGGTCAAGCAAAAGATCAAACAACGCCAGCGTGAAATGGCCAATAACAAAATGATGGCCAAAGTGAAAGACGCGGACGTGGTGATCACCAACCCGCAGCACTTTGCCGTGGCTTTGTCGTACGACCCCAATGGCGAGGGCGCCCCGATTTTGCTGGCCAAGGGCAGCGACGAGATGGCCCGGCGCATTCGCGAGGAGGCACAGGCCCATGCGGTGGAGTTGTTCCCCGCGCCCGAGCTGGCCCGTGCCTTGTACTTCACCACCCAGGTCGACGAACCCATTCCCGAGGGCCTCTACCACGCGGTGGCCCAAGTGATTGCCTATGTGTTCAGTTTGAACCAGTCTTACGCCGCTGGCGAGGGCGTGATGAAGCCGGTTCCCGTTGTGCCCGAGAATATGCGCTTTGACAGCAACGGTTTGCCAGTTTGATGGGATGGATGGCCAAATGAGCAGTGTGTACCAAAGCCCGGGCGACAAGATGCGCTATGAGATCTTGGTCAAGTCCCTGATTGAGGGGCGATTGAACTTGGCCGTGCTCAGTGAAAGCGACCTGACCCTGGACTTTTACGCCAACGCCATTCACGATGATTTGCGCGCCCGTGGTGAGCGCATGGTGGAGTTTTGTTTTTCAGCCGATTCGGCCAAGCTGGTCGAAATGTTCAACGGTATTTTGTCCGAGCTCACGGTTTCCCAGGCGCGGGACAAGCAGGTCAAGAGTGCACCCAAGCGTTATTTGATTTTTCGCGACATCATGGCCATGCAAGAGTTTGAATTGCAATTGCTGGCCCGCTTGGTCAATGGCTTCCCGGCCAGCAACATCAATGTGGTGCTGCTGGTCAATTCCAGCGCATCGCACAGCACCAAATTGCAAACCTTTGGTAAGAACCTGTTGTCTTGGGAAGTGGAGGGCGAGCCCGGCCAAGTCAAAGCCGAAGCACCCGAGCCACGCGGCTGGGCCAAAAGCACCGAGCGCGAGCCCTGGCTGGCGCCCTCGGAGCCCATCGCCACGCCGATCAGCAAATCCGTACCCCCGCTGAAGTCTGTCGCACCGCCTGCGCCTTCACGCCAAGAGGAGGTGCCCATGGTCCCCGATCTGGGCAGCCTTTCGCCCAAAGAGATGGCCGACCAAGCTGATGCGAGCGATCCCTGGGTTCCCGCCAAAGAGGCTCCTTCGCGCAAGGGACTGGTGTGGGTTTTGGCCGTGGTGCTCATCTCCTTGATGGCGTTTGGCTTCATGTACAGCGATTTGTTGTTGCAAGAGTTCAACGCATTGAACAATTACATCAACCGAACGCCTGCTCCCGCCGCTGTTCCCCCTGCGCCGGCGGCCAGTGTGGGCATGGCCACCTCGGTGCCTGCCCCACCCATCAATCCCACCGAATCTTTGGGGGACAAAGAAGAGATCATCGACACCAAACAGGCCGCCCCCACGGAGGCTGCGCCGGCGGTGGTACCCCCGCCTGAACCGCCACCCGTGGCCACACCTTCGCCGGCAAAAGTGGCCGCCGAAGCCAAAGCCGAAGCCATCAAAATCGCCAACGAAGCGAGCAAACCCAAGGCCGATGCGGCCAAGGCCGGCATCAGCGACAAGGCGGCCGCAGCCACCCAGGGCAGCTCACAAGACGGCGCCAATTGGGCGCGCCAATTGCCCGAAAAGAGTTTTGTGCTGCAACATGCGGCCTTTGACGCTTTGGACGATGCCTTGGCCGCGCAAAACAAATCCCCTGCTTTGGCCAATGCCCTGTTGTTGATGGCGAGTAAGAAAAGTGGTGCCAAATACTTCATCATCGTCACCGGCCCTTATGAAAACCGAATGGCCGCAGAAGGCGCCATGAAAGCCGAGCCCGCATTTGCCAAGTCTTGGATGCGTTCAGCACAATCGGTCAAGCAGCAATACGCTGCCCTTTGACACCCCACACAGGAGCCGTCCATGGGTGAAGAAATTTTTGGCGACAAATCTCCGCACCAAGTCAGTGTGTCAGAGGGGTCGGGCAATGCCGGTAGCTCTCGGGGTCGATCGGGCAAATTCAAAGCCGACACCTCTCGCCGCATCAACGTTGACAAGGCCGAAGGTGAGTTGGTGTCGCGCCAAATCAACAGCGATGACGAAACCCATGTGACTGGTGGCCTGGGCCGCAGCGACCCTGGTCTATTGGTGCCGCACCCTGAGAACGGTCAGCCTGAGGGCGCGCACCTCACCACCGGTGCTGACCGGACGGGGCCGGTCATCGGGCGCGAGGGCCTGTCCGACCGCACTCAATCCGTGAGCGAAGGTGTGGCGCAGGAAAACCGCCAAGCCTTGCCCGGCCATGAAGATGAGGCCGAGCAACGCATTCGCATCCAAGCGCAAGCGGCCGAAGAAAACCTGCAGGTGTTGCCGGACACTGACGCCGCTGCGCCCAACTTGGCGCGATTGCCCTCGCAAGCCGCTGCGCAAAACCGCATCGCGTTGCCCGCCTCGGACGCCCGCGATGCTGCCAAGGGCCCCATCATCCAGGCCGATGCGTCGCGCCCCGCGCCGACCTTGCCCAACGCCGCTTCAGACCCGGCGTCCGGTTCATCCCCTGAACATTCCAACCATCCGCACTCAGCCCCGATGGCCAAGCCCGCGCCGATCGACCACCGGGAAGGTCTGAGTTCAGTGGGACAAACCGATCACGCGGTCCCCATCGAAGCCGATGGCATGGCCGATCGACATGTGCCTTTGCCTGGCGTTGACGGCCCTACCGACAACCGGCAAACGCTGGACGCCCAGGCCTTGCAAGACCACCGTGAACCCGTGTCAGGCCAAACGGAGTCTGCCAATGTGGTGCATTTGCCCCCTGGCGACAACGGGCTGGCGCAGGTCGATTTTGACCCTGCACAGCCCGATATTGGGCACGAAAACAATGAAAATATTGAAGATAACGAAGCGTTGGCGCACACTCACATAGAAGATGGTGTCGGGTCGGCCGTGTCCGCGGTGGCGCATGAAAGCCCGCCAGCGCCTCAAGCCATCAAGCTTCAAGCCGATCTATGGCGTGAGGGGTTTCGCGGCCGCGTGGCAAAGATCAAGGAGCAAGTGGCCTTGATCCATGAAAACCTCGACAAGCTCGAAAAGTAAAAAACGGAACCACACATGTCGGACGAGACCAAGGGCCAAGACACCGAGCCCACACTGCAAGACCCCAACGGCGCGGACGATGCGTCCGAGCTCGGTCACGCCAGTCATCTCGACGACGTGGCCGCCGAGGTGCAGGCCGCCTCTGAAGCCCTGGCCGAGCTGTCTGGTCAACCGCTGGACGCTGATGAGGTTGCCCGGCAGCTGGAGGACATCACCAATGTGGTGTTGAACTCGGCCGAGGTGTCCACCCGTTCGGCGTCGGTGGCGGCCAGCATTGGTCACCAATTGCGCGCTGTCAGTGAAGACATCACCGACAACAACAAGCGCAGCATCCTGCATTCGCGGGTCGTCATGGCTGTGTTCATGCTGTTTGTGGCGGTGGCGGTGGGGACCTTCTTCGCCATTTCCACCCGCATGCAGCAAAACATCCGCCAGCTCGACACCATCACCACCGCTGCGGCCAAACGTGTCATCGAACTTGATGCGGCCATCAGCTATTCCGTGGACTCGACCAAACGCCAGCAAGAGTTGCAAGACAAGCAGGCCGAGTTCACCGACAGCCAGACCAAGATCACAGCGCGGCTCGATGACATGAGCAAGGCGGTATTGGCCCTGCCCCAATCGGTGGCGGATCAAAACACCAAGGCCAACGACGCCAAAATGGCCGCCTTGGAGAAAAAGCTGCAAAGCCTAGAGACCAAGCTGCAATCCTTGGTGGACAAGCCAGCGCCCAGCATCGGCCCGAGCCAGCAAGCGCTGATGGCCGACAAACAGGCTTTGACGGTCGAAAAGCAAAACCTGAACGCCGAAAATCAACGGCTGAAAAAAGAAATTGACAACCTGGCTGCCAAGTTGCGCGAGAAGCCCCCAGCGCCGAAACCGGCTGTGGCAGAACCCAAACCCACACCGCCGCCACCCAAGCCTGCACCCAAACCCGTGCCTGCGCCCAAGGCAGAAGTTCAGCCTGAGCCCAAGCCCATTCCTGCACCGGTGGTGGTGGCGCCCGAGCCGCGACCTGTGGTTCCAGCGGTGCCACAAACACCGCCCCGCGAGCGGCCGATCCAATACCCCCGACCTGCCGATTGATGCGGCTGACGCACGGCAAGGCCGTGCATCAGCGCGTCAGCACGAAGATGGCAGTTTTGCGCTCGCAATGATTGAAGTGGACTGCTAAGGCCCGACTCAGGCAAAGCGCGAGGCGCTGGCCATGGGGTATTGGTTAAAAGGCGCGGGCAATGCGCCGGCACCCTCGAGCAAAGCATTCGCGGGCAATTGGGTGAACAAATCAGACAGCGGTTTCGATTCGGTATCGCTGACCCGGCGCATGATGTGACGCAGCGACAGGTCTTGGGGCTGGTGCAAGCCTGCGGCCTCCAGCAGTTCTTGGAGCGCTTCCAAGGTGTGGTGGTGAAAGTGAAGCACGCGTTGCGCTTTGTCGGGCACCACCAGGGCGATTTGACGTTTGGGGTCTTGCGTGGTCACGCCGGTCGGGCAATTGCCCGTGTGGCAGGTTTGCGCTTGGATGCAGCCCAGCGCAAACATGAAGCCGCGGGCGCTGTTGCACCAGTCGGCACCCAAAGCCAAGGTGCGCGCCACATCAAAAGCGCTGATGATTTTGCCGCTGGCCCCCAAGCGAATGTGCTCGCGCAAGCCCACACCCACCAAGGTGTTGTGCACCAAGCGCAGGCCTTCTTGCATGGGCGTGCCCATGTGGTCCGAGAACTCCAAGGGTGCGGCACCGGTGCCACCCTCGGCGCCGTCGATCACGATGAAGTCGGGGCGAATACCGCTGTGCAACATGGCATGCACGATGCCAAACCATTCCCAAGGGTGGCCAATGCACAGCTTCATGCCCACGGGTTTGCCTTGCGACAAGCTGCGCAGTTCTTGTACAAAGGCCATCAACTCCAGCGGGGTTGAGAACCGGCTGTGCGCTGCGGGGGAAACGCAGTCCACGCCCTCGGGCACACCTCGGGCTTGGGCGATTTCGGTGGTGACCTTGGGGCCGGGCAACACCCCCCCATGGCCGGGCTTGGCCCCTTGGCTGAGTTTGATCTCCACCATCTTCACCTGCGGGTCGCGGGCTTGGGCGGCAAATTTTTCGGGGTCAAAGCGGCCTTGCGCATCGCGGCAACCGAAATAACCCGAGCCGATCTCCCAAATCAGATCGCCACCATGCACCCGGTGGTGGCTGGAGATGGAGCCCTCACCCGTGTCGTGGGCAAAGCCGCCGAGCTTGGCGCCTTGGTTCAAGGCCATGATGGCGTTGGCACTCAAGGCGCCAAAGCTCATGGCCGACACATTGAACAAGCTCATCGAATAAGGCTGGGTGCATTGATCGCCCCCGACGGGCACGCGAAAGTCATGGCCCTCAATGCGGCTGGGGGCGATGGAGTGGGTCAACCACTCGTAGCCCAAGGCGCGCACATCGAGTTGGGTGCCAAAGGGGCGTTTGTCCGACTGGCCCTTGGCCCGCGCATACACCAAGGAGCGCTGGGCGCGCGAGAAGGGCGCTGCGTCGGTCTCGCTTTCTAAAAAATACTGCCGAATTTCGGGACGGATGTACTCCAGCATGAAGCGCAAATGGCCAATGATGGGGTAGTTGCGCAAGATGGCATGGTGTTGTTGTTGCAGGTCATAGGCCCCAACGGCGGTGAGCGCGCCAAACAACAGCAACCACAGCACATGCCCCGCTCCGGCCAAGGCCATCAGGGCCGACAGGCAAAGACCCGCCATGGCGACAAAAAAAGCCGTGTAGCGCACGGGGTAAATTTGATTCAGGCGTTCAAGCATGTCTGATTCCGCCCAATGGGGCGGCCTATTCTGGGGGGTGTTGCAAGCGGGTGGCCAAGCGATTTTGCGCCAAAGTCGAAACCTCGCTGCGCAAGCGTGCTTGCACCAGTTGGTGGTCTGCGATGCGTTGCACGGCATGCAAGTCGTTCAAGATGGTGCTGCGCAAGCCCAACAACTGGGCTTCGATCGCGGCCAACTCTTCACGCAGGCGCTTTTGTTCGCGCATGCCTTGATTAAGTTGGGCCACTTCTGCGGCGATGCGCTGCCAATGGTCGGTCAACTCATCGGTGGGCGGGGTGTGCAGTTGCTCGAGCAACTCGCCCAGCAACGGGTCGCGCAAGCCCTCACCCAAATGGCTGTCACGCGTGGGCGTTGGGTTGGCGCTGAGCGCAGCGTCATTGATCGCCTCAGAGGGCACAGGGCCCACCTCGTCCATGACGGACCCGTCCATGGGTTCCAACTGCGTGTCCCCAGGATCGGTGTTTTGGCCGGGCGTGACCCAACCTTGGTCGGGGATGTATTGCTTGAGTCCCTTGCGGGGGATGAATCGGCTGGGTTTCATGCGCGTGGCGTTCACGGTTTGGTGTCCACAGCGGTGCGCGACATGCGGCGCAAAAATTGCGGAATCCCCAAGGCCGTCATGCTGCGTGCGGCCAAAGATGCGGGCTCTTTTTCGAGCACTTTGCGCTGGCGGTGTTGGCCCAAGACCGAGTGTTGTGGGCTGGCCGAGGCCTGCGCCAAAATTCCAGCGCCAGTGCTGGGCATGACTGCTGTGGCGGCTCCCGGCAAAGGGTTGTTGCGCCGACCCAAGATCGGCCCGGCGGGCGCACGGCTGGTGCGCAGCGCGGCTTCGCGGTTGTGGATGTCGCGCACTTCGCACACGGCGCGGGCAAATTCCAAAAACGATTGGCCGCAGTCATTGCGTGCATCCATCAAGTAGCCGCGCTGGAACAGGTCGCGCGCGGTTTGCGACTCCAACACGGGCGGCGCCAGCATGAAGCTGACCGGAAAGCGTTGCATGGAAAACATGTCGGTCTCGAGTTGCTCCAAGGTGACCCGTGTTGGGCACAGCAACAAGGTGGGCGAGCGCAGGGTGGCCGAGTCAAACACCCAGCGGTGGCGGGCCAAAAAGCCTGCCGTGGTGGCCATTTCAATCTCTGACACCGAGGTGGGCACGATGATCAGATCAAACTCAAACATCAACTCGGCCGCGATGGCGTCGCTCCAGGTCAGGTCGCACACCACCACATCGCTGCTGCTGGTGGCACGGCGCAGGTGCAAACGGGCTTCCAAAATCGGGCGGTTGCCGCCTTTGTCCAGGGGCAAATGCTCATGCAAGACCACCACGCCGACCTGGGGCGCTTGTTTCAACCAGGTGCTGGATGAACCGTGCGAGTCCCAATCGATCAGCGTGGTCTCCAAAGCCATTCGGCGTCGAAAAAACGCCGCCAAATTGGCCGAAACCGTGCTTTTGCCCACGCCGCCCTTTTGGCTGGTCACCAAAATTTTGTATGCCATGTCGGTTAACCTTTTTGATGTCATCCGCGCAAGAAAAGGCAAGTGTTAAAAATCAACTACTTGCGAAGAATTCCTCGTGCGGGGGATGGGATGTTATCCGGAACCCCTTGTATGTCAACAAAACTGTTGCTCAAATGACAAATACATCAAAAGGATTCACCGTCAACCGGCTTTGGCCAGCCCTAATTTTTCGATCAGTCGTTTTTCGCTGACAAAGGTGCGCTGGGCAAATCGGGCATATTCATCGCTGCCCATGTAAATCACCGGCTGGTCGTACTTTTCAAAACTGGCGATGACTTGGGGGTCCTCCAGGGCTTTCTTGAAAGCCTCGTCCAAGCGCTTGGTCAGCGCCGGGTCCATGCCGCGTGGTGCGCCGATGCCAAACGGTGAGTCCGACACGGTTTCAAAGCCCAACTCATTCAGGGTGGGCACTTGCGCCCAGCGTTTGGTGCGCTTGCTGCCGTAGGTGGCGAGCAAGCGCATGGTGCCCGCGTCCACATGCGGGGCCCAACCGGTGGCGTCGCTGTGGGCCGAAATGTGCCCACCCAGCAACGCTTGCAGGCCGTCGCTGCTGCCTTTGAAGGGCACGTGTTGCAACTCAATGCCGGCCTTCATGGCGAACTCTTCGACCGCCAAATGGGGTGTGGTTCCGTTGCCGGTCGAGCCGTAGGTGAATTTGCCTGGGTTGGCCTTGGCAAAGCTGACCATGTCTTTGATGCTCTTAAAAGGGCTGTCGGCGCGCACCGCCATGCCAAAGGTATAGCCGGTTAAGCAAGCGACGTAGGTGAAGTCGCTCAAGGGGTTGAACATCATTTTTTGCATGTGCGGCAAACGCAACACGCCGATGGTGAGTTGCGACAAGGTGTAGCCATCGGGCTTGGCCGAGACCAATTCATTGGGGCCGAGCATGCCGCTGGCGCCGGGCTTGTTCTCCACCACCACCGTGCCACCGAGCACGCGCCCCGTTGCGTCGGCCAGCGCACGCATGACCTGATCGCTGGAGCCGCCAGCCGGCCAAGGGCAAATGAGCTTGATCGGCCGGGTGGGGTAACTCGGCTGGGCCCATGTGGATGAGGCCAAGGTGGTGGCGCCCACGGCCAAGGTTTTGAGCAAGCTGCGGCGAGAGGGTGCGGTCTTCATGGAATAACCTCAAAGTTGAAAAGGGTTGACGCGGGTCATCACATCAACCCACCCATGCATTCTCAAGGGCTTGGGTGGCGGGCTATACAGGGTTCATATGGAAGTGAAAACCCCATTTCCCAAACAGTGCATTTGGGGCCATGCTTCGCCCTGTTCTCTAGCCCTGTTTGGAAAGCGCCGAAGATGTATAAAAAACTGTTGTTGGCCTATAACGGCTCAGTGGCCGGTCAAAAAGCCTTGCTCGAATCGCGCGAGTTGGCCCAGTGGGGCCAGGCCGAATTGCACTTGGTGGCGGTGATGCCCATGGCGCTCAATGCGGTGGTGGCCGAAGGGATTGTGTTCTCCACGGAACAAGAGGCGGCACACCGCAAAGGCTTCGAGCAGGTGCTGGCGCAAGGCTTGTCGGCCTTGGCTGAACAAGGTTTTGCCGCCACGGGCGAGTTGCTGCTGGGCGACCCGGTGCATGAAATATGCGCCTGCGCCAAGCGCATTGGCGCCGATTTGATCGTGGTGGGCCACCAACACAAAAACAGTTGGGTTCAGCGCTGGTGGCATGCCTCCATCTCACCGTCGCTGATTGAGGAAGCCCCTTGCAGTGTGTTGGTGTCCATCATCTAGGGCGAGTGCGCTGAGACAAGACCGGTGTGAGCCCGCGCTGATGGTTTATTTGTCCACCGATGCGCTCCAGCGCTCGTCCCAGCCATGGCGCGCTTGCTCGAGATCGCGCCGATCGCGTTTGGTGGGGCGACCCTGCTCCTGGCTCAAGGCCGGTTCGCGGGCATAGCGCTGTTGCAAGGCCTGCTTGGCGCGTTGCTCGATGCTGTAGGCGGTTTCTTGGTACAGCAACTGGGCCACGGGGGCGGGCCCCCGCTGGGCACTCAAGCCCGCAATCACCACTGTGCGCTGAACAGCGCCTTGGCGCACTTGAACCGTGTCGCCGGGTTTGACTTCGCGCGAGGGTTTGGCGGTTTGCCCATTCACTTCTATCCGACCTTTGTCGATGTCTTCGCTGGCCAATGAGCGGGTCTTGTAAAAACGGGCCGCCCACAGCCATTTGTCGATGCGCATTTTCTCCATGGCGACATTGTCACCGCTGGCCGCCTCGGGCAGGCTGGGCCGCAAGCAAAAGGCACCCCAGGGGTTGGCCAAACCCTGTCAATGTCCTTTGGGCCGCATGGCCCTGTCGAGGTCGGTTAGGCTATGCCCCCTATGCAACACATGCTGCCCCGACTCACCCAGGCCCGTGCGCCCTTGACCTGCCCCGTGCAAGCGGTCAATGAGCACGGCCTCACCGAAGACTTGTCCATTCCGGCCGAACGCGCCCTCACGGTGTATGTGGACAAGCGCGAGTTGGTGACCTTGATGACTTTGGGCGCCCACCCCGAATGGCTGGTGCTGGGCTATTTGCGCAATCAGCGTTTGATCGATGCACCCAGTGCGGTCGAATCCATCACCGTGGATTGGGACGCAGGCGAGGGCGGCGCAGGGGTTGCCGCGGTGAAAACCCATGGCGGCATTGCCGACCTGGGTGCCAAAACCGCGCAACGCGTGGTCACCACGGGGTGCGGACAAGGCAGCATGTTTGGCGACTTGCTCACCGATTTGGGGGGCCTCAACCTGCCACCGGCGCAGTGGCAGCAGCAGGCCTTGTACGCCATGGTGGACGCCATTCGCATCCAAGAGAGCACCTACAAGTCGGCGGGTTCGGTGCACGCCTGCGCCCTGTTCCACAACGGCGATATGCGTTTGTTTGTCGAAGACGTGGGCCGCCACAATGCCATCGACACCATTGCGGGTTGGATGTGGATGAATGGCATTGACCCGGCCCTGGCATCTGCCGATGCGCCCTGGGCTTTTTACACCACCGGGCGCCTGACCAGTGAAATGGTGCTCAAGGCCGCGCAAATGCAAGTGCCGGTGGTGGTGTCGCGCAGTGGCATCACGCAAATGGGCTTTGAGATGGCCCAGCGTTTGGGCCTGTGCACCGTGGGGCGCGCCACCCACAAGCGCTTTCTTTGTTACACCGCGCCCCAGGTGCTGCAATGGCAGCCTGAATTGGCCCATACCCCTGTGAAAAGAGCCCACGCATGAGGCATTTGTGGGCTTTGGCTTGGCGCAACCTGTGGCGCGATGCGCGGGCCGGCGAGTTGCGCTTGCCGATGGTGGCGGTGGCCTTGGGCGTGGCCGCGCTCAGCTCGGTGGCTTTCTTGGCCGACCGCATGCAAGGGGGCATGGCGCGCGATGCGCGCCAGTTGATGGGCGGTGATGTGGTGGTGGTGAGCGATCAGCCCACCCCAGAGCGGTTTGTGCAAAAAGCCAAGGCCCTGGGTTTGAACAGCGCCACCACGCTGAGTTTTCCCACCATGGCGCGCGCCAGCGACGAGCGCGGTGGCGCCAGCCGCTTGATTGCCCTCAAAGCGGTGGAGACGGGATACCCCTTGCGCGGGACTTTGCAGGTGCTGCAATCCACCGCCGGTGGGTTGCCCGGTGCGGGTGTCATGCCTTCTCCGGGCTCGCTGCCGGGCACGGTGGCGGCGCCCAACAACCAAACGGCTTACGACGGCCCCTCGGTGGTGGTGCGTGCCATTCCAGCGCCAGGCCAGGCCTGGGCCGAGCCCGGTCTTTTGGAAGCGCTGGAATTGCAACCGGGTGACAGCTTGTGGCTGGGCAAACACCGCGTGACTTTGTCGCAGGTGCTGACGGGCGAGCCCGATCGGGGCGCGGGCTTCATGAACTTTGCCCCCCGCTTGTTGATCAACATGGCCGACCTCGACGCCACTGGATTGGTGCAGCCGGCCAGCCGCATCGCTTGGCGTTTTGCAGTGGCCGGGCCAGAGCGCCCGGTGCAGGCCTATATGGAATGGGCCCAGGCCCAGGTGGGCCAAGCCGAGGTGCGCGGTGTGCGCCTGGAGTCGATGGAGGCTGGGCGCCCAGAAATGCGCCAAACCTTGGAGCGGGCCGAAAAGTTTCTCAACCTGGTGGCGCTCTTGGCGGCTTTGCTCAGCGCGGTGGCCGTGGCCTTGGCCGCGCGGGGCTTTGCTGCTCGCCATTTGGACGACTGCGCCATTCAGCGCGTGCTGGGGCAAAGCCAGCGCCAGATCGCAGCGGTGTATGCCATCGAGTTTGGGTTGCTCGGTATTGGGGCCAGTTTGATCGGCGCTGCTTTGGGATACGGCTTGCACGAGGTGTTCGTTGGCTTGCTCAGCGGTTTGATTGAGGCCGACTTGCCCGCCGCGGGATGGCGGCCCCTGGCCTATGCCGTGGGCACGGGCTTGACACTGTTGGTGGCCTTCGGCTTGCCACCGGTTTTGCAACTGGCCCGCGTGCCACCGTTGCGGGTGATCCGGCGTGATGTGGGCAAACCACAGGCCGCTTCGCTGTGGGTCATGGGGGCGGGTTTGCTGGGTTTTTCTCTGCTGCTCATGGCGGTCAGCCGCGACCTGGTCTTGGGCCTGTGGGTGGTGGGTGGCTTTGCCTTGGCGGTGGCTTTTTTCGCGGCCTTGTCATGGTTGGCTGTGCGCAGTTTGCGTTGGACCGTGAATGAGGCGCGGGCCCCGCAATGGCTGGGTTTGGCCACGCGCCAAATTTCTGCCCGACCCATTTTTGCCATGGTGCAAGTCAGCGCTTTGTCGGTGGGCTTGTTGGCCCTGGTGCTGTTGGTGTTGTTGCGCACCGACTTGGTGGCCAGCTGGCGCAATGCCACGCCTGCCGATGCGCCCAATCGGTTTGTGTTGAATGTGCAACCCGATCAGTCGCAGGCTTTTCAAGACCATTTGCGCCAAGCCCAAGTTCAGCGCTACGACTGGTACCCCATGATCCGGGCCCGTTTGGTGGCCGTCAACGGCCAAGCCGTGTCGGCACAAAATTACAGCGACGAGCGGGCCAAGCGCTTGGTGGACCGCGAGTTCAATGTGTCGCACAGTGTGGCGGCCCCCGCGCACAACAGCATCGTGGCCGGTGCTTGGTTGCCCGAAGAGCCCGACGCCTTGAGCTTGGAAGAGGGCTTGGCCAAAACCTTGGGCTTGAAAATGGGCGATCGTTTGCGCTTTGACATGGCGGGCGTGGCCATGGATGCGCGCGTCACCTCGATTCGCCGGGTGGACTGGACGTCCATGCGCGCCAACTTTTTTGTGATGTACCCCTTGTCGCACATGCCCGACGTGCCCATGACATACATCGCCGCTTTTCGCGCCCCACCGCTGCGGGGCTTTGACAATGCCATGGTGGCGCGCTTTCCCAACATCACCAATGTGGACTTGGGGGCCAGCTTGAACCAAGTGCAAAAGGTGTTGGCGCAAGTGGTTCAGGCGGTGGAGTTTTTATTTGTTTTCACCCTGGCCGCTGGTTTGGTGGTGATGTTTGCCGCTGTCACCGCCACCCGCGAGGAGCGGGCCCGTGAATATGCGGTGTTGCGCGCTTTGGGGGCTTCCAACCGATTGTTGGCGCGGGTGCAAGCCGCCGAACTTTTGGGCGTGGGGGCTTTGGCGGGCGCCTTGGCCTCTTTGGTGGCCTTGGCCGTGGGCTGGGGTTTGGCCCGCTATGTGTTTGAGTTTGCTTGGACACCGCCGGTGTGGGTGCCCTTGGTGGGCACGCTGGCGGGGGCGCTGTTGGCGCTGCTGGCCGGTTGGTGGGGATTGCGGGAAATATTGCGTCGCCCCGTGGTGCAAACCTTGCGCCAAGCCGCGCAGTGAGCCACCCGGGGACACCGCATGGATGAGCCAGACAAGCCCGATGGCATGACCGCATTTGACATGGTGGGTGGCGAGGCCCATGTGCGCGCCCTGGTGGACCGGTTTTACGACCTGATGGATTTAGAGCCTGCCTATGCCCATTTGCGCGCTGTCCATGGCAACGACTTGCTTTCAGCACGGGACAAATTGTTTTGGTTTTTGTGCGGTTGGTTGGGCGGCCCGTCACACTACACCGAGCGCTTTGGCCACCCGCGCTTGCGCATGCGCCACATGCCCTTTGCGATCGGGGTGCGCGAGCGCGATCAGTGGCTGGCGTGCATGGCCCAGGCCATGCAAGAGCTGGCGCTGCCACTGCCCTTGCAAACCCGCTTGCAAGAGAGCTTTTTCCAAACCGCTGATTGGATGCGCAACCTCAACGGCCCGTGAGATTGGCGGGTGTGGTCCCAGGGGCCAACAGCACCCGCAAAGCCCCAGCCCCGCCTTCAGAGGGCGTGGCTTGCACAAACGCCAAGACCTCGCTTTTTTGCACCAACCAGCGCAGCACTTTGTTTTTGAGCACCGGTGTTTTGCCCGGTGAACCCAGGCCTTTGCCATGCACCACGCGCACGCAGCGCCACCCTTGGCGGTGGGCTTGGCGGATAAAGCCGCCCAAGGCCTCGCGCGCCTCATCGCTGCGCAGACCGTGCAAGTCAATCTCGCCTTGCAAAGCCCAATCGCCTTGGCGCAACTTGCGGATCACATCGCGGCCCATGCCTTCGCGCAGGTAGCTGAGTTGGTCATCGGTTTCGATCATGCTGCTGATGTCGATCTCATCGCTCAGGCTCTCGCGCAGCACCGCTTCTTGGTCGCGTTGCAATTGCAAGGGTTCGGGCGCGGGGGCAGGGGTTTGTAAGCGCACACGGGCTTGGGGTGAGAGGGGTTTGACGGCCCCGACCGCGCGCACAAACAGCTCTTGTTCGGCGCGCGCTTGGCGCTGTGCCTCGGCAAGGGCTTGGGCCGCCAATGCTGCTTGCGCCTGCTGCTGGGCCAAGGTTTGGCGCAACGCATCAAGGTCTTTCAGGGAGCGCGATTTCATGGTGGGCAACACAGGCTGGGGTGGGGTCGATGCCACGCAGGTGGCTGACAACATGGCTGGCATCATAGCCAGCCACAGCCCTGGTTGAATCGCCCTGTCGCGGTGTGCATCACGGTGACAGACCGGTGGATGTGGATGGATGACTGGTGCGTGGCTTTTTTAGATCAATCCCGACTCGGCCATGGACAAGGCGCAACCCGGGGCCACGATGATGTGGTCCAGCACCCGCACGTCCACCAAAGCCAGGGCCGACTTCAGGGTTTGCGTCAGGGCTTTGTCGGCGGCCGAGGCTTGCACACTGCCACTGGGGTGGTTGTGCGCCAACACCACCCCACTGG
>Ga0114960_10001689_pt1 | contig 17577 bp, 33 predicted proteins | sample C_130625_MF_Meta_FD_92637 | JGI IMG/M metagenome (GOLD analysis project Ga0114960, IMG submission 92637) | Freshwater microbial communities from Lake Croche, Canada to study carbon cycling - C_130625_MF_MetaG | ecosystem: Environmental > Aquatic > Freshwater > Lake | place: Lake Croche, Canada... | reverse complement strand
TTATTTTTCCTATTTCATTTTCAGTAAGAAAATTCATTTTACGTAAAGGTATTTCGCAATGTCCTTTATCGTCAATAGTACCTTCAAACATATAAGTCATATCCGAGCTTTCAATGATAACTCTCGCTTTACTATTTGCTGGATTAGCTCCGGATATTTCCATATCACAAATAAAAGTTTCTGTTTTATCTCTAAATACTTTATATCCGGTAATAGGCTCTTCAACTATAGGTGTGATAGATTCCTGTATTTTTTGAGGCTCTCTGATTGGTGGAGTATTGATTTCCGGTTTTTCATCGATAACAACCGTCTCTAATACTGGTTCGTTTTCAATGGGTTCGGTAGATCTTTCTTTAGCTAATTTAGCCATGAATGTTTCGAAACTTTCCATTTAGTATGTTGCTTTTTGTTATATATCCTTCCTACTAATTTGAGTAAGTTTTACTTGAGGTTTAAGGACTTCTTCGATAGTTCTATCGATTTCGGTCAACGTCATTACGCATTCAGGATTTCTTTCTTTTAATTCGTGAGTAGTAATGCCATTGACTTTACAAATAAGATTGACGAATTTTTTATATTCTTTACCAGTTAAGGTTTGTTTTATTATTTCTTGAGGAGGTAAATAAACATGCTTAACACCGGTGGTAGTTAAATTTGCGTTTACTCCACCTAATGCATCGCGAACTTTTATCGTAATCGCAACATCATCCCATGTGTAATATGCACCTATCCATTCCTCATTCAAATTAGACCATTTGAAATATATCTTTTCGTCCATTTCTATTATATGTTAATAACTTCAAAAAGATTATTTAGGTGTGTCGTATTTATCGAGGATTGTAGTCATCTTTTTAATAATTGGCTTTTGATTTACTGGCACTATCGTTTTCTTAATTTGTACAATAGGTTCCGGTTCTACTTGCCTAGCATCCATCAAAACTCGAATCGTATCCGAAGATTCCATTTTAGGATAGGTTTTAATTGAATTAGTTTTTACTAAAGTTCTCTCGATTACAGTTTGAGGTTTAAGAGAAAGCATACTATCTAAAAGTCTTTTTACTTCTAAAATATCCTTAGTCTTTTTATTGCTATCATCCATAATTTGATTATTCAATTTCAATTGATTAGTATAAGTAACCATCATTGAATCATATTGAGTAGATATAGATGAACAATCGTCAGTTTTAAAATATGAAGTACCTATAGCAGTCATCGAACTAAAGATAACTGCTATGATAAATGCCCATATTCTTTGTTTTGGTGTTAGTGATTTTATAACTTCAAACATAACTTAAATTATTTGTAAGGTGCGTACTTAGGTAGGCCATTAACCCTAACACAACGAAGAATTTGTTTTCTTTGTTTGCCGGTAGATTCATAACTTACATGAACCCAATTTGGATTTTCATCTGTACCATATTCCCATATAAGCTGATCAAATTCTAAATTAGCCTTAATATAATCAAATACCATTTTGTTAGTAATTCCAGTACCTGCAGAATCTTGGTCAAGGTCCAATGCCTCACCTGTACTATGCTGAGAATTTAAAGATGCTCCAGGAGTTGCCGCATTTAATTCTTTACTTCTATAACCTGAAGATATTAGTATAGGTTTACTAAAATGTAATCTAATCGGTTCAAAAACTTTTTCGGCTATTAATTTTAAATTAGCTAAATGTTCAGCTGTTGGGGTATTGTCTATTCCGAGGCGTTTTGCTTCACCGGAATTAGTTACTTCGCTTAGCGAAAGGTGTGTACTTAATTTCATTGGTTGTAATATTTTTCTGTCGTTTAATTCTTCAGTTATGATTCGATTCATCATAATCCGAGCTTCATCCGGTTTAACACCAGCACGAATCAACATTGATAGTATCTTCATGCCAAATTCCATTTGGTCATCCGATAATCTGGACATTATTTCTTATTTTTTTGGTCTCCATTAGTTTCTACTCCTTCTTTTGTCCCAAAATAATAAGAGAAAATCATTAGGACTAAAGTTTTAATTAAATCAAATAATTGATTATTTTGGTCATCACTTAACAATTTAACCTGCCAAGCAATTACTTTATCAACGATAAACAACGCAACTAATGAAGTAAATATTAATAAAATAAATCGAACCAATATTTCCTGAGTATTATCAGCAAACATTTTATTAACATAATAAACTGAACCACCAATAACCGCTAATCCCAATAAGATTCCTAATATCATTACAATACCACCTGCTGAAAACATACTAAATTAATTATTTTAAAAGAGAGTAATACTCGTTGAAGTGTTTGATACGATCATCCAATCCAATAGTTCCACCATTTACTCTTTTAGTTACGGCAGTAACTGTTGCATCATCAGCACCTTTATCGCAAATCGACCATAATTTATTTGAATCAAAAAAGAATGCTGCCGAAGCTAATGGATATTTAGTAGCAACTAAATCTGGAGTAGCAATACAATCTTCACCAATAAATTTAGTAAAGTTAGTGTAGTTAGATTTTCCAGTTAATTGAATGAAACCTCTTCCTCTGAATTTGAATCCTTCACGAGAAGCCTCGTCACCATTACCCATTCTGGATGCATAAACTCTAGAAGCAATTTTCTCTGGTTGTCTCGCATATAAGTCAGACATGTTTCCAGGAAAGTATTTTCCGAATAATTTTTTCAAACCATCAGCTGAGTAATTTACATTTTCTGTAACTGCTTTAAATCCTCTTGATTCGTGACCACATTGAGCTAAGAAATGAGCTAATCTTAATGGAGTAGTAATATTGAATTTTGCAGCAGTATCAGGAATTTGAGCAATAACTGAATCCGGTAAGTGACCTTTTAGTTTGTCTAATTTAAAAGGAGATGTAGGAATTGGTGCAGAAGTATTTCCTTGAATTTTGCTCCAAGTAGCATCACCTACAAATCCATCAGCAGTTAATCCATTTTTAGATTGGAAATCCTTAACTGCCTTTTCTGTGCCTGGACCGAAGTCACCATCAGCACTCAAACCTAAAGCTTTTTGAAGAGCTATAACGTCTGAACCAGTAGAACCTATTTTAAGTAGCATAGATAAATTTATTTTAAATATCTATCTTCTACTGTCAGTAAAAACATTATCTTTATTCTTGTCTTCGGTGGGTCCTTGGCTCGGCTGGGCTTTGCCTTGGAGTAGCTTCATCAATTTCCTCGAATCCAAGTAATCGTTATATGCATCTCGGATACGGCGAGTTTCGAAATAGAAAACTTATTTTAAGAATATTTGTATTGCCAGAATGACAAAGGAAAGAAAAACACAAAGACCATTTTTGAAGTCTAGGCCTTGTTTGAGGATGATTAGAGTAAGGACGAAAAAGATAATTGTACCAGTGATGTTAGGGATGATTCTCGCTGGCCATATTTGCGAATCAAAACCTTCGTATAAATGACCTACGCCTAGAATGAATAAGTAAGAAACCGTAGTTCCGAAAACTATTGATATGAGAAGTCGATAATCTTTTACTTCTGGCCAGATGAATTGAGAATTAGTCTGAAACCAAATTAAGACTTGGCCGATCGCACAATATATGATTCCTATAAGGATATGTCTATTCATCGTTTTCTCCTTAGTTCGTTGATTATTTTTGGAATACTATTTACTAAGATGATTATGAATATCGCAACACAAACTGCTGCACCTTGATGATTTTCTAAGGATGTTAATATTTGTTCCATTATTCGGGATTTACAATTTCTACTATTTTCCATCTATCAGTTTTCTGACAAATTACAATTTGTTTTTGTGCTAAAATTTTACCTAACCAAATTGACTTTGATTCGTTAGCTAAGTAAGTCTTAACTTCTTCTAGAGTTTTAAATGTCTTATGAGTTTTCAATAGCACGGTAAGACCTGAACTATATGAATCGTACGCATATAATTTGAATTTAGTTTCTTCCATTATAATTGCTGAGCTTTACGTTTGATTTCATCCTTTGTTGCTTCTAATTTCTTCAAAGATTTTTTGATTTTTTCTAATGCAAAATCGTTTGAGATTTCTTTCATCCAAAGCTTATGAGTTTCTTTAGCCTCTTTCGTAGATTCCTCTAAGAAAGAATAAACATTAAGACCCCATTGAGGTTTGAACTTAACGAATTCCATGTTAAACATTGCCGTTTTATAAAGACCGAATCTATTTGCATAACGAGGATTTCTTCGAGAACAATATCTTTTATAGTTTTGAATTATCTCGCTAGGATTTCTGCTTTGTAACTTTTCAATTTCTAACTCATTCACATAACGATCCATGATTTCATGGGCTAAAGAAAAATCTACATACACATCCTTTATTTGTGAATAGATAGGAGAGTTTTTATCTTCAGGAGCAATATAACCTAGCAACATATTAGGTCCACCATCCCAACCGTTGTTAGGTTCAAAATTAGAAGAGTATTTATTGAGGATAGCTCGGTCTCCTTGTTTGATATGACATTCTTCAGTTTCCATTTCTTTGGCAACGCCATTAAGGAATTCTTTGATTACGCCTTCATAGAAATTTACACTTTCTCTATGTCGATGATACCTTTCGGTTTCAATTTCTTGAGCTTTCTTAATAGCCTCAAGTTTTTTGATTCGTCGTTTATCTTTGATGAATTGAAATATACCCATTATTTTAAAGCTTTAACTTGTGATTCGATTTCGTTGTACATTGATTCAACTAATTTATTTGAACGTTTGTCATAGTGAATACACGTAGATGCATGAATTACTGTAGCATGATTATCTCTTCCGTGTTGTTTGGCAATGGCAAGTAAATTAAGACCAGTATTAAATCTTGAAAAGTACATTGACAAATGTCGTGCTTGAACTACGTTAGCTTTTCTTGAAGGAGAATTGATTTGTGCAATTGAGATTCCAGTTACTTGCGAAACGATAGTTTGAATTTGTGGTACTGTTGACATAATGTATTTGTTTAAGAATTATAAGTAAAACTAATCATTTTTGGCGACATGAGGAAATTAAAACTGTTAAATTAATGTTAAATTTTTGCATATGGATGATTGTCCCAATATTCTCTACCGCCATAATACGTACAAATCTCTTCACCAATTTCAATATCTTTGGTTGCATAGAAAGTTACTGCCTTATGGTCAGTAGGAAATCTCCAATCTGCATTATTATTATTTGAGTGATTATAGATACAACCATATCCGAAAGGTATAATGCATTCGTTAATTTCATCATTCTCATGAATTGGTAATATGAATCGATAATCTAATAAGACAGTGTCATCAGTTGGGATAATCACATAATGACATTCTTCGATAATTTCATCTTTAAGAATTTTATCGATTGCGAATACTCCTAAGCCTTTACCTTCACTATGGTCGATTCTTATTTTTGTAGGTACTTTAAACATGTCTTATTTTGATTTGATATTTGTAAGCAAATGTAACAGATTGTCCACGTTCTAAAGCCTTAATAAAATTTGAATACCTCCACGGTAAAAAAATCATATTGAAGTAAACAAAGCAATATTCTAAATTGCTCAGTTCTTTATATTTACGACCATTCATTATATCATCGATTTAATTTGTTCTAACGCATTTTCTCCTTTTATGGCAGCAATACCATCTCTGATAAATATTGCTCGGTCATAATACTCATGTTCGGCAAACCACTTCTCCATATTTGCCAGAATTCTAAGTTTCTTCTCGTCTGAGAATTCTACTTGTTTGTTCCAATTTTCTACTCCTGCTTTATATACAATATCGTAAGCAGCAATAACCGAAAGTTCCATATCGATTTCAAATTGTTCTTTTGCTTTAACAATGTCTAGTGGATCTAGCTCATCGTCCATAAAATCGTTATCCATAATTATATTTGAGTTTGATTATCTACTAATTGAGAATTGTTGATTGCTCGTCTCATAAAAATGAAAGTAGCAATAAAGGCAAAGAAGCACGCAGATTCTATAGGATTAAGATATGCAAGATACAAAATACCAATTGCAAAGATTATTCCTTTCCAAAAAGCAAATCCACATGCAATCGAACCTAATAGCATTAATATCCAAGTAAAGGTTTTCATATATTGAAGTTTTAATTATAGTGTAAATATAAACAAAAAACTCGATACTTAAAAATATCGAGTTGAAAGTTATTAACAATTGTACTTAAAGAATTCTGTGAAATTTTCTTTATAGAATTCAATGTCTGTAGAAAGTTTGACGAAATCTGAACATTCATAAATTTCCTTTATTGCAGATTCATAATCAATAGATTCAATCAACGATTTAACTCCATTCATACTCACTACATATTTACTAAATATCTTAGCTAATTCAGGATAGTGGTGTAATCCAAATTGATATTGAGTTTCTTCGTGTATCAATGGAATAGTTTTCATAGCCAAAGCCTCAAAGAACCTAATTGAACTGAAATGGTTTTTGTCATATGAAGGAACGATCATTGTAAATTTACTTTTGCAAAGTGACTCGTTGTAAATTTTATTGTTTACCATATTGTCGCGCTTTTCGAATTTGTCCTTAACAAAAACGTTAAATCCTTCAACTGATTGTAATTCAATTAGAGATTTAGATAGATGAGCTCTATCTTTACTTAAGATTGTACAACCAAAGGTAAAATCTTCAGTCTTTTCTTTTACCGGCAAATCTCTTTTGTAAATGAATCCATATTCAATATAAGGTAAGTATTTCATATTTTCCTCAGGAGCATCATAGAAATAATGACGATTTTTAATTGCATCGTATTCGTGAGGGTCTGTGATTACATGCAAAGCTTCTATACCTTTTACTTTAGTAATGTAATGATTTGTTAGGGTTCCTCTAGTCGAATGAAAAACGATATTGAATCGATTCAAATATGCATCGTCTTCTAGTGAATTTGAGTAATGTAATTCGGATTTAGGGTCACCACCAAATCGATGTTCACCCATTATATTTAGATAGAAAACTAAGTAACGGTCGATTGAATATGTTTCAAGTATCGAATCGATAGATGCCCAATAAGCTCTCCAAGATTTACCTTTGTCAGTCTTAACAACGGTAACGTTTTTCATATTTTTTATGCATGGAAAACTTCTTTCAAAGGTTCCATCACCATAACGGTTTATAATGTAGTAGTGATTGACTTCGTCCAGCTCAAGAAATTTTAAATATGAATTGAATTTATTTGCCTCGAATCGAGATAAACTTTTATCGAAGTTTAATAATATGTTCATGTATGCTTCTTTTTTGTTTATATGCTAGTTTTTTGCATTAGTTTCTTTCTTTGCTAATGCGATTCCTACTTTCTTTCCTTCTTCAACGTCCGAAGGATAATGAACTCCAGATATGATTCTTGAGTTGCCTATTTTATCGGCTAATTCGCTTAATGAATTAGCCAAATGTGGATATTTGTTTGCTAATATGCAAGCCATATAATGTGCTCCACATGAATGACCTGAAGGAAATGAATATGTATTTGATGTGGTTCCGCTTAAAGGAACGATGTTATGAGACATATATGGTCTTAGTCTTTGCCAAGCAACTTTCATATTGTTGACTAGTTCTATGTTGCCTTCGTGTTTCCAAAGTTCTTTTAATTCTTTCATCGAAGGTTTTTCTCCTCTGATCGTTAACCATTGATAGAAAATTTCAGGTGGTGAGTCATTTGCGGCGAGTGCAAATTTTTTATCTTCTTCGGTAGCTCTCTTCATTTCGCTTCTAACCAATCCAATTTCATGATTATCTTCTATTGTTAGATTGCCAGCCGGTGGCATTTTACCTAAGAAATTATGATGTAACGTATTTGAAATTTCTTCTGGCAAAAATGAATAATCAGTACCAACACCTGGTGCATCAGTAGCCCATTCTTCATTTATGCCTTCAAATAGAGAAGTATCTTCTAAAGCAATAAGCAAACCAATTCCATCCTTAGCCATCTTCCAATGAAATCCAGGTTTTATGTTATCTTTTATCAGTTCAACATAAACTCTGCCTCTCTTATTTAATTTGCCTTCTTCGGTTTCTTCTCCAGGAGAATCAGCACCTACAAAATAAACTGTACATTTTGGATTAAGGTTTAAATATTCTTCGATGATGTATTGTATTGTAGAAAAAACTTTACCTACTTCTGACATAGAAGATATGCCATTATTCGCAGATTTTAATTTATCAGATTCAAAGAAGCATAGTGTAGATTTTGGTCCTAACGCATTAAACTTAACTATGTAATGGTCACCAGATCCAGAGAATTGAACTCTGGAATTACCAGCATTGCTCGCAATAATAGTCCAAGGATATTTGAAATCTGGTAGTTTTCTTTCGTTCAATGGAGTTCTCTTTGAGGTTGACATATAGTTCAATCTCATGCCTTTAGGAAGTTCAGCACTTTCCTTAACCATTTTCTTTTCGCAGTAATTTACCCATTTAGAGAATATATCGATAGGAGTTCGATGACCATTACTTTCGTAATTGTGATAGAAAGTTCCTATTCCATTTTTAAGAAAATAATTGTAGCTTTCTTTTGGTACAATATCCGTATCGTTTCTACCGAAAACTACGGTATTGACAGCACGTTTAGTTCCCATTCTAACTACTGGTTCGAAAGATCGACTATGAACTGCCGGATTAAAAAGTAAGGTAGGTATTCCAGTTAAGGTGCCGATACAATAAGCAAACCAACCACCCATAGAAGAACCTATTAAGAGATCGATTTTATTTTTCTTAACTTCAGCTAATGTTTTTTCGAAAAGTCCATTGTCGTGATAGTCCATTGGTGGATCGTACACGAAATCAAATTTCTCTAAGAATTCATTTTTGTCAGTTTTAGGTGAGGACTCTAGTCCATGGAAGAATGCAACTCGCATAAGTGGTATTTATTTATAGTACAAATATAATCAATAACCTATTCACTAGGAAATTAATTTGAATTAGTTGTTAACATTATGCCTTTGGTCGACCTAACATAATTTTATCATGAGAACCTCCAGCAATATTTCTAGTGTACCAACCATTGCCTGAAGCATCAGGCATAGAACCAATCCATTGAACTTGTTTACCTAAAACTTTAGTAACTACGTCAGGATCTGTTACGATAGGCACATTATATTTATTGATTAAAATTTCTGCAATCTTACCAGAAACTTCTATATAGAATCCTAATTTTTTAAGGTCAACTCCTCTAGCATCGATATAAGCCCGTTTAGCATCTTTAGTTCCATCATGACCTACTCCTGAGAATTTAACTCCAAACTTAGTTTTCTGACCGAACATTACCATATCGAAATCTCTGGTTCCGTGAATATCTTCACCTTCCCAATAATTCCAATCTGGATCCGAAAATACATCGTTAGGAGATTGTATTTTAATATGTCCACCGATTTCAGCATATGCCGTTTGGATTAAATTAAAAAATTCTCCAGCTAGCTCAGGATATTTTGTATGATCGAATTTCAAAGCCTTTCCTCTTGGTGGTTTTAAATCACCAGAAGAAGTTATTTCACTTAAGTACTCTTCGTATTTTTTAAATGTTGTCATTTTAATTTACCGTATATTCGTTTTGTAATTCTTTTACCTGCTTTTGAAAGGAATCTAGAGTAATATCCATCTTCTTCCATTTGTGGTTGTTTTTGTTTACCTACAATATTTTGAATCACTTCAAAATCGTCGATGACAGGAACTTTAGAACTTACTAAAATTTCTTCCATTCTTTTAGATGCTTCAATAAACCAACCTTTTTTATTTACTAGCTCAATAACTTTCGTTATCAAATCTCGTTTAGCACCTTTCTTTTCGTTAGTGCCTAATAGAGCAATTTTATTACCATAAGGAGTTTCTTTATAAATAATGAATGCATCGGGTTGATGGTCTGAATCTACGTCTTTTAAATAGGTAGCTTTGTATTTAGTTTTCAATTCAGTAGAATCATCAGCCGAAAAGTCAAGTCCTTCTTTAGCATATGTATCAGTGTACATTTTCCAAATTAGGTCTTCTCCTTCTTTGTCTAATCTAGACATATCAATATCAACCCACTTACCAGAAGGGATAGACATTTCGCTTAGATATTCGTCGTATTTTTTAAATGTTGTCATTATTCTCCAGTTCCTTTGTATATTAATTTAAGTGAATTTGTCGGTATGTTTTCGAACGTAATTATACGATTATCCTTTACGTCAAAATTCGGATCTCCATACCATTTATTTTTTAGTTTGGTTGTATCAATTCTATAGATGTCATCATCATAGGTAGAATCCCACCAATCTTTTTTATTATCACTATTGACTGCAAAAATAACTTTACCATCAATATGAGTATCAGACAACCAAGCATCACTCATACCTTGAACAATTAAACCCTGTTTAGAAATTTTATCTCTACTTAGAGGATTAGACGTATGGTACAAGTATTTATTTGGTTTTACTTCTATTAAATGAGAATTATGATTTTCTCCTAGAAATTCGTCATATTTTTTAAATGTTGTCATTATGATATTTGTTTATAGACCTGAATTGTAGGCCATTTTAATTTTCGATATGCAACAAATCTATGATTACCATCTAGGATTTTCATGTCTTTGTCTAGTACAATAGGATGTATTTTAATTCCAGATTTGATTTTATCAATCATACGATTAATCAATCCTAAATCCTCATCCATATTATTCCTTTTATACCATGAATATTCTCCTTTGTTATTAACTTCACCAATAGGAATAGTTATCAATTCAAATTTATCAGAGTCACTTATAAAGCTCGATCCATCTTCGGATCTAGAAAGTCCTTGATTTTGTTGTATGATTTCCTTACCTGTGTAAGTTCGTTCAACAACCCATTCTTCGTATAGTGGCAAATTTCTCATTTATAGAAGATTCTTTTTAGCTCGTTTTATATATTCGGTAACCAAACCTCGGATTTTATCCATTGCAGTTTTAGCGGCAGGAGATTCAGCCTTATTAAATTTAGGCGAATTGTAAGCTTCCATCATACGTTTTTCGTATTGACTTACCACTGCCTTCATAAAGTCCTTAGTAGTTTTGTATTTTAAAACAGTACCAAATTCTCCAATTTGTTCTAATGTATCACCAACTGCAATAATACCGTCACATAAATCATCGAATGTAGGAGCATCAGGATTGACGCCTTTCCATTGTTGTAATGATTGAGACGGTACGAATGGTTTTCCTGGATTTGCCTGATCCCAAAAGAATTTAGCAATATCCGTCATGAAGTTAGATGAACTTAAAGTAATTAGTCGATCTTCGACTTTAGCTCTTTTAGAATAAGGAACCATTAGGTCACCTTGAAACTTAGCTCTAATTCCTCTTGGTTGTATAGATATTTCAAGAGTTTCTCCAAATGCTGAGTAAAGTTTTCCTATTACAAATCCTTTTACATTTTTCTCAGGAGTAAAACGAAAAACTGCCCATGATGAATAATCTTTATGCGTTACCACTAAGTCAACTTGAACATAACCAGTTTCACCTGATTTTAGTGGTACTGTTACTAAAAGTTTTAGTGATGCATCGGTAGAAATAGCTTTGGTTTCTTCAACGTCGATATTTGCAGGTTTATCTGCGGCCAACCACATTAGCAATTCTTGATTGTATAACTTAACAGTAGCAATCTCATCGGCTCTTTCGTCTTTACCTGTAAGTTTAAGAACCGGATACGCGATCATATAATCTACGTCACCGTATAATTTATTTGGTTGATTCTTTAAATCATCTTCCCACCAAGTACCAGAACCAATAGGCTTTAGGAAATCTAAAGAAGGTAATTCCAATTCTCGTAAATGACCATTAAATTCTTCTGCAATTCTAGCTACAACTAAGGTTACTTGTTGAATAACATCAGGAGTTAAAGGAGTTTCTTGAGTTTTAGTAGTAGACCAACCGCCTTCGCTGATAGCCTGCCATTCATTATATGTTTGTAAGTTTTTCATATTATTTAAGAGGAATTTCTGGCATATATTTGTATTTGTGCTCTACATTATTAGACAGCACATACGATTTGATGTATTTCTCCATCTCATCTTTACTACCGAATGTATGACCGCCAAAATCAATATCATATCCTTTATAGAATGGCACATAATTAGCTACAGTTCTAGTTCCTTGATTTTGCTCTCTTTGTTTTACCCAAATGATTCCATGATTTCCTTCTACTTGATCTGGAAATTTTGAAGATTCGTTTAAGAACTCGTCATATTTTTTAAATTGTGTCATCTTATTTAGTATTTCGTTTTAACCATTCTTTGAATGATTCGTTTATTTTGCTTAAAACTCCTTTGTAAGTGGCTTTAAAATCCTTTGGTTCTTGAATATAACCTTCGGCAGTTTCATCAAGAATATCAGAAGTCCATTGCCAATGAAAGCAAAGTTCGTTAGGTACATCAAATCCATAAAACTTAAGGACTTGTTTTTGTTTTTCTAATTCAGTAACACCATTCCAATTATGGCCAGTTAAAACAATACCTGCTAATTTACCCTTTAAGACATTGTCTTCCTGTAAAGTAGTCCATCGATTTTCTAACCAATTAAGACGTTCGATTAGCTTTTGATAAACGGCATTAACAGAACCCCATCGAATAGAACCTAAAAATATAACCGCATTTGCTTCTAATAGAGGTTTGCTGACTTTCCAAAGTTCATCATCTGGATTATTAATAGAAGCCCAACAACGATGACATCCACTTGGATTTTTTGTTGCATCTTTTAAGATTGCATCTTTTAATCCACATGAATTTCCTTTTGATGTAGAAACATTACCTTCACATTGATAGATGAGTAATTTAGCTACATCAATAATTTCGCAAGTAGTTTCGCCTAATTCGTCTTGAATTATGTGTGCCAATTGTGAAGATTTAGGAATATCCTTTTCACCTTCCCATCGATTAGATGTAGTAAGTAAGAGTACCTTCTTTCCTCTAAGATGAGTAACTAATCTTTGTAAATCGTTATTGCTATTCATATTATTTAGTTCTCCAAACTGTAGTTCCTCCAGCATCTTCGATGTGGAATTTAGCCTTTGGATATTTTCGTTTCATATCTTCATATTTTGCCGGAATCAAGTCTCTGATTTTTATATCATTTGATTGACCAACTACTTTTGTATATTCTAAAGCAACAATAGACCAAGGTCCATTATCACCAGTCTTTACTCCTTTCATCATATCCGACCAAACACCTTCATTAATGATCGATTCATTATAAGGAATTGCTCCTAACTTTTGATCAGCTTTAGAAATCATATCATCTACCTTTTTACAAGCAGATTGAATGCCTTTTAAAGCAACAACCCATTTAGGATCTGATATATCTTTCTTTAATAACTCATCAATTTTATCTTGAAGATTCGTGATGTCGGTTCCTATTTCGTCAAAAATTAAAGATTGACTTTCGTTTAAGAATTCTTCATATGTTTGTAAGTTTCTCATTATTTATAATTTTTATTTAGGTACCAATCGATATCGGCTTTATCATAACCTAACAACTCACCAATTCTTTTGCTTTCTTGTTTAGTAGCCTCATATGATAGAAACCCACCATATTTTACGGCTATCTTCTTAAGTTCATTTGCCTTTCTTTCGGCACCTGGTCGAAAATAAATATACGCTTCAAATTGGTTACCTGGAACTTCAATAGTTTTGAGACCATGTTTTTTAATTAAATTCCAAAAATCCGTAGCATCCATCAGAGAAGCTTTGATCGTAATAAAGCCTAAGTCTCTCTTACCGTCGATAACCGTTTGAACTGCGTCTTTATCGTAATGAGCTTCTTCTGCTCGAATGCTTTCGTTTATGAATTCGTCGAATGTAGGAATGTTATTCATTATAGTTTTCCGGCTTTTACTCTATCTCTAGAAATACTGTTGATGTATTTTAATTCATCTGCATTTAGTTTTGGAGCAATTAGTTTTCTCCATTGACCTTCTTGTTTAGCTCTCGGCATTTGCAAAAATTCAATAACATCTTGGTCGTCTTTTAACTTGCTAATTATTGATTGCACTGCTCTATCTCTCCAATGTTCTTTCCACCACATTTTCAAATCGTCAACTGGATGAAAGTCTAATCTATTAGCTAACAGTGCAATTTGTCCACCAATTGCAGCGGCCTGTAACAAAATGATTGCAGTCATTGCATCTTCGTTTAATGTCTCTTCAGAATTCTCGTTTAAGAATTCCTCGTATGTTTGTAAGTTTCTCATTATCTTCCTTGTCCTTTGTATTTTTTAGGCTTTTCTTCTTTAGGTCCAAAATGCTTTTTGGCTTTACCTGTACTTTTAGTTACGGTAACTTTGATTGAAGAGGTTGTAGTTGATTTGCTTTTCGGAGCAGCCATGGCGTTACATGTTATTTTTGTTTTGAATTTTCATTCATTTAGAGGTCATCTGGTAAACGATATACTGGTGTTGTAATATCTTCTAACCTGAGACTAATTATTAATCAGGTTTACTCGTTTTTATTCTCTGGACTAAAGCCGATTGTTGGATATTCGGCTTTGTTAATTTTGATACTTTTGAATTGCAAAGACTCCCAGTGATTATGGAGATTGGTTTCTGCTTCTTCTTGAGTATCATGTTCGGATTGATGTACCGTCATGATTTGATGAGAACCAAATCCGGAAATTGGAAAGGTTTCGATGTTAATGATTGCATACCAACGAGTGTGAGTAGGAATTTCGGCAATACCAAATGATATGTGACCAATTTCCTTTTCTTTACCTTCGGCTTTTGTTTGAATGCTTTCTCTATGAACTTCATACCAACCTTCACCTTGTTTGTATAATTTAAAGGGTGATGACACAACTCTTAATTCATTAAGTGCCTCCCATGTAGGATAGTCTGGTATGTTTTTCATTATTGAATATCTTCTTTTCTATATGTTGGTGCAATTGTTGCAGCCGGCAATTGAGTAGATAAATTTACGGTTCCTTCATCGATAGCTTTATAACCAAATTTACCTCTCAATGATTTAACTTTGGCAATGGCTTTCTCTTCATCATCAAAGGATTCGTCGATAAAAATGGAAATCTGTTCAGGTGCTAAGTCTTCAGCTCCATTTTCCATATGTAAAGGAGAAACCGTTACATTAACTATCGCAGCAAAGTTATTTTCTTCGGTACACGTAACTCCACCCTCAACAACTACACATTGTTTTTTATCAAAGTGTAGTGCATCAATCCAACATGATTTCCATGTCTTATTATAAGGAGTAGCTGATTGAAATTTAGAACCATCCGCTAAAAATTCATTTAAGGTTTCGTGTAACATAAACTATTTAGGTGACCATACTTTTTTATCGAAATCTTCTAGGTTTAACATAACTTGAGCAGATTTACTGAAGTTAATATTAACTCGACCTCCTGGAAATGTACCAGTAGTAGGAGCAAAATCCGTATTCCAAAATTTACGATCCTTTAATCTTTTCAAACAATCGGTCGTTACACCTTTTGGGTCGTCATAGACGATATTAAGATAGCCATTTACATCTTCTATACTAAACTTGATTTTACCAGAAAATCCATGTAAAGTTTTTAAGATGTCTATTGCATCGTTTACCGTTGCGTTACCTTCATTTAAGAAAGCTTCAAAACTTTCTTTAAGGGCTACGGATTCCATAGCTACTTCTGCTTCATATACCGTGCCTATTACCTCGCTAGCATTACTAAATTTCTTAATATGAGTACTGACGTCTTTCAGCATCTTCATAATTTCATTTAGTTCTTTAGGATCCGCATCATTACCCGAAGTAACTCGATCTGTAAATTGATTTAACTTTTGACGAGCTACAAATAGCTCAGCTTTGATTACATCTTTTGGTAATCTAAAAAATTGTCCTTCGTTCATAATTATTTCTTGCTCCAAAGTAAGTCTGAAAAATCCGAGTACATATACTTGTCAATTAAAGAATTCTCTAGTTTTTTAAATTTTAATTGTTGGTCAGCCTTACCTAAATAAGGATTTCCTTCGGTTTGAAGTTTTATCTGATGAGTAAGTTCATGTAAGATAGCTTGTTCCGGATCAACCATTCTCGACAAATCAAAAGAAATATACAGAGCTTGATTTGTCTTAGCATTATAAGAAGTACATGCACCACCATAAGCAACCTTTTCAAATTTCAAAGGCAATTCCTTAATTCTTTCGGCTTTACAAATTGCCGAATAGTAAGCCTTAACATTGGCTTGACTTACGGCTTCATTAACAAATTCTTCTAACGACTCGTATAGAGGTTTCATTATAGCAACTTCTTTTTTATTATGTATCTCAGAAACCTCGAATTAGACCACCAAACTATTTCACTAGTTTCTTCAAGTCCTGAGGCCCCGAGGAGGCTTTTTCTAAAATGAGCAACTCTACGGCACTAATCAAATCAACGACCTCTTGACAGTCCTCATATTCCTCTTCGGCCTCTCGATGGTCTAAAATTTTCTGTAAAGCGGTAATAGCCTCGTTTAGCCTTACAGAAATCCAAACTGACGAATAAGTTTCGATACACCAGATTTCCAAACACATATCGGTCGTACTCCGGAATTCCAACATCCGCTTTACTCCGAGTATAATTTGACTATGAATAAATGGTTTATTCTTAATAGCGGCCTCGACTTCATCTAAGGTTTTACAATAGAGTCGACACCACTTTTGTTCCTTAGTTATAACCATGTTCTACCAATTATTAAACCAGTTAGCAACCCTGCTAGATAGGTGATTATCATGAGCCTAATCCAGAAGGAAGGCGTTTTTACTTTTATCGTTATCATATTATATTTATCGTTTAGAAGGAGCTAATCTAACACATAACCAGAAAAGAGCCCAAAGAGGAAAAGGCCAATAACAATCATATAGATGTAGAGCAATCATAGTAGGTAGTAGAGTGCCTCCAATCAGACCAATAAACCACAACTCACGGTGAGTGTCACTAAGGGCATCAAACCAAAGATTGAATCTGCTTAACATGAGCAAGCGGCTTGATACATGATGCAAATAACACCTGCATGTAGAAATTGGTCGAATCCAAAAAGAATCCAATGCCATTTGTTAGCCGGAGATTTTACAATAGGAAACCATACAGACATCCGACCTTTCCATAGGTCAATCAGAAAATGAGTTAATAGCTGAAAGCATAACAAATTCAGGTAAAGGGTGAGAGGAAGATGAGCAAATGCTAATACGCAACCCATAAGTATCATGTGGATAGTAGCATGACAAAAGATAGGAGAGAGAGGCTTACCAATGGACTTGGCGGTTAACATCCAAGTGGTCGATAACCAAGTAAAGTCAGCTAAAAAGTGACAGAAGAAGAGAGCAATAAGTAGAGTAAGGGTCATAATAATAGTATTGTTTCTTATTATATGATGGCGTCGCGGATGAGTTTCGAGGTGCTCCAGGATTCCCTGGAAAAAATTTTAGCCACGTGATATTAGGCAGAGAGTTAATCGGAGTTAGGGTCTAGTTTTAGATTGCCGCTTAAAAGAACACAGACCTGTCTCAGGGTAGAGAAATGCCTGGAATTTCATGCCCACCGGGCCTAACACAATCCCTCCGTGCTATTAACGGGACTCAGGGATCCTCCATGGTTGCTGTGGAATCCTACAAGGTTGCCTCGGGAATATTATTA
>Ga0114960_10001682_pt1 | contig 17592 bp, 22 predicted proteins | sample C_130625_MF_Meta_FD_92637 | JGI IMG/M metagenome (GOLD analysis project Ga0114960, IMG submission 92637) | Freshwater microbial communities from Lake Croche, Canada to study carbon cycling - C_130625_MF_MetaG | ecosystem: Environmental > Aquatic > Freshwater > Lake | place: Lake Croche, Canada... | reverse complement strand
CTGATGCTCTCAAACACAGGAGCAGGCTGCCCTTTTTCAATGGCATGTTCTTTGGCTGCTAGCTGCTCGGCTTCTTGCGTTGCGATGGCCGCTTGCAATGCGGCAACGGCTGCAGGCATGTCTTGTGGCTCGATGATGCCCTTGGTATCGACCTGTTTGCCTATGAGTTGTAAAAACTGCTTGCCCTGAGGTTCTAGCAGTATCAGGTCACCGGCGGCTTTGGATTTGAATTTGTAGATCATGCGCGTATTGTGCGCCTGCTTGGCGGTAATCAATCCGCCAGACAAGTCAGCAGCAGTTGATTGAACGCTTGTGCTTTTTCATATTGCACCCAATGTCCTGCGTCAGGCACCACATGGAATGCACGCAAATCACATCCACACAACAAGGCTTTGATCTGATGCAAACTGCCTTGGTAGAGCGCATCGTTTTCGCCCCAAATCCCATACACAGGGCACTGCCATGAGTTTTGCAATGGCAACATGGCGTCACTGCGGGCTATGCGTCTTTTGCGCAAGCGGTCGCGCTGCACATTGTGTTCTTGCATGGCCAGTAACTCGGGTGTGATGTGTTGCTCGTCGTGCAACATGATGGCGAGCAAGTTATTGCGATGCACTTCATACCGCTGCTGCTGCGTCATGTCGGCACGAAAACCCCGCATGTTCCCAATGTGGTTAGACAAACCCAAACCGGGAATACCGACCAACACCAAACGCTTGATGCGTTGTGTATAGGCAGCGGCTAAAAAACCGGCAACCAAACCGCCGAATGAAAAACCGACCATGTCCACGGCTTGGTCTGCAAACAACAACTGCAAACCTTGCGCTAGCGGATGGTGTAGATCGTCAGCGTCTGCGGCGCCTGGTGGTAATTCTGAATCTCCCAAGCCAGGCGTGTCCAACGCCCACACCGCACGCTGTTGGCTGAGTGCTTCAACATTGCGCACCCAATGGTTCCAACTGCCACTGCCGCCATGCAACAACACCAAAGGATGGCCAGCATCTCGGTTCCACACATGCCAGACTTGCACCCCGCTAGGTGTTTGCAAATCGATACGTTCGGCTTTGGTTTGAACCTGTGTCAATGTGTGTGACATGGGGTGTGTTTAACTCGTTCCATGCAAAACGCCCACTGAAAGTGGGCGTCGTGTGTTTGGTTGCGCGAGCAAGATTTGAACTTGCGACCTTTGGGTTATGAGCCCAACGAGCTACCAGGCTGCTCCATCGCGCGTCGTGTGCTTGATTGTAACTGTTATTCGCTTGTAGCGGGTGTGTCTTGTACTTCTGGACGGTCAACCAACTCGACCAATGCCATGGGTGCGTTGTCGCCAACGCGGTAACCCATTTTCAAAATACGTGTGTAGCCACCGGGACGGGTTTTGTAGCGAGGACCCAAGTCTGCAAACAACTTGACCACGTTGTCGCGGTTACGCAAGCGGTTGAATGCCAAGCGCTTGTTGGCGAGTGTGGGCTCTTTGCCGAGTGTGAGCATGGGCTCGATGACGCGACGCAGCTCTTTGGCTTTGGGCAATGTGGTTTTGATGACTTCGTGTTCGATCAACGAATTCATCATGTTTTGCAACATGGCCAGTCGGTGTGAGCTGGTGCGGTTGAGTTTGCGAAGTCCGTGTCCGTGACGCATGATCTTTTCCTTGGTGACGTTGTTTTGCCGGCCGCCGTATCAGGTACGGCCAGGGGAGGCGGTGTGTACACCGCTCTGTTTTGTTTTAAATACGTTTTGCTTCAAGACCGCTCGGTGGCCAGCCTTCGAGTTTCATGCCCAAAGTCAATCCGCGTGAAGCCAGCACTTCTTTGATTTCGTTCAAAGATTTGCGCCCCAAGTTTGGCGTCTTGAGCAATTCGTTTTCTGAGCGCTGGATCAAATCACCGATGTAGAAAATATTTTCTGCTTTGAGGCAATTCGCAGAGCGAACCGTGAGTTCGAGTTCGTCCACGGGTCGCAACAGGATCGGGTCGACCTGCGCGGTGCTGCGCGGTGCTGGCGCATCAAATGCGGCCAACTCGTTACCTTCGAGTTGCGCGAACACGGCCAACTGCTCGACCAAAATTTTGGCCGACGAACGCACGGCATCTTCTGCAGTGATGGCGCCATTGGTTTCGATTTCAACCACCAAACGGTCCAGATCGGTACGCTGCTCGACGCGGGCATTTTCAACGCTGTAACTCACGCGCTTGACGGGTGAGAAAGAAGCATCCAGCACAATGCGACCGATAGATTTGTTGACTTCATCTGCGTGACGGCGCATTGAGCCAGGCACATAACCACGGCCCTTTTCAACTTTCAATTGAATATCTATCTTGCCACCGTGTGACAAATTGGCAATCACATGCTCGGGGTTGATGATTTCCACGTCATGCGGTGTCTGAATGTCTGCAGCGGTGACTTGACCTTCACCGTCTTTGCGCAAACTGAGTGTGACTTCATCACGGTTGTGCAGTTTGAACACCACGCCTTTGAGGTTGAGCAGGATATTGACCACGTCTTCCTGTACACCGTCAATCGATGAATATTCGTGCAGCACGCCTGCGATAGTGACATCGGTCACTGCATAGCCGACCATGGATGACAACAACACACGGCGCAAGGCATTGCCCAGCGTGTGGCCGTAACCACGCTCGAACGGCTCGAGCGTGACTTTGGATTTGTTGTGGCCAAGTTGTTCTACTTGGATAGCTTTGGGCTTTAAAAGATTTGTTTGCATTCGTTTTTTCCCTCTCAATGCCCCCGGTTCGTTACACCGGTAAGGCTAGATGATGACCCCCGTACAACAGCGCACGGGGCGGCGGATTCAAGAGGCAGTGTTGCCTCGGTTAACGCGAATACAACTCAACGATCAAAGATTCGTTGATGTCAGCCGCAAATTCGTCACGGTCAGGCGCTTTCTTGAATATGCCTTCCGCTTTGTCGATATTGACGTCTACCCATGCAGGCATGCCTACTTGGGTTGCCAATTGAAGGGCTTCGATCACACGACCTTGTTTTTTGGATTTTTCACGAACGCTCACCACATCGCCTGCTTTGACCAGGTAAGAAGGAATATTCACCTGTTGGCCATTGACCGTGATGGCTTTGTGAGAAACCAATTGGCGTGCTTCTGCTCGGGTAGAGCCGAAACCCATGCGGTAAACCACGTTATCAAGACGCGACTCGAGCAAAGACAACAGGTTTGAACCTGTATTGCCTTTTTGTTTGTCAGCCATCGCAAAGTAGCGACGGAACTGACGCTCCAACACGCCATACATGCGTTTGACTTTTTGTTTTTCGCGCAACTGCAAGCCGAAGTCAGACATACGTTGGCCAGAGGTGCGGCCATGCTGTCCGGGCTTGCTGTCGAACTTGGATTTGTCTGCGATAGAGCGACGAGCGCTCTTCAAAAACAAATCTGTGCCTTCTCGGCGGGAGAGTTTGGCCTTGGGGCCTAAGTAACGTGCCACTTGAACTTCCTTTTTGTCATCTGCCCGCTATAAAAACGGGGAGCCGTTATTGCTTGCAACAACGGCGGTGGGCTTGGTTTGAAATCAGATGCGACGGCGCTTTTGCGGACGGCATCCGTTGTGGGGAACCGGCGTCACATCAGAAATGGAGTTGATGCGAATGCCCAGGGCTGCCAACGCACGAACAGAAGACTCGCGGCCGGGGCCTGGTCCTTTGATTTCGACGTCGAGGTTCTTGATACCCTGATCCATGGCTGCGCGACCTGCCACTTCGGATGCCACCTGAGCGGCAAACGGTGTGGACTTGCGTGAGCCCTTGAAACCTTGACCACCGGACGAGGCCCAGGACAGGGCATTGCCTTGGCGATCAGTGATGGTGATGATGGTGTTGTTGAAAGAAGCATGCACGTGTGCAATGCCATCGGCCACATTTTTGCGGACTTTCTTGCGCACGCGTTGTGCGGCTGAGTTGACGGGTGCTTTTGCCATGGGGGTCCCTCAGTTATTTCTTCAGTGCTGCGGCTGCCTTGCGGGGGCCTTTGCGGGTACGTGCATTGGTACGGGTGCGCTGACCGCGCATCGGTAGGCCGCGACGGTGACGAAAACCACGGTAGCAACCAATGTCCATCAAACGTTTGATGTTCATAGTGGTTTCGCGGCGCAAGTCACCTTCAATGGTGAAGTGGGCGATTTGATCGCGGATTTTTTCCAGATCAGCGTCTGTCAAATCCTTGATTTTTTTCGCATACGCAATGCCACACGCTTCACAAATTTTGCGAGCGCGTGTGCGACCGATACCGAAAATCGATGTCAAACCGATTTCGGTGTGCTTATGGGGCGGAATATTGATACCAGCGATACGTGCCATGAGTAACCTCTTGAATGCGTTGTTCGATCAGCCTTGACGCTGTTTGTGACGCGGGTCGGTACAGATAACCCGCACCACGCCCTTGCGGCGGATGATCTTGCAGTTGCGGCAAATTGTTTTGACCGAAGCCGAAACTTTCATTTCATTCTCCTAAAAACCCGGAACACGCACCCTGCGCATCCCAACAAACTCTTTCATTCAACGCCTTATTTGGCGCGGAACACAATTCTTGCCCTGGTTAAATCGTAGGGCGTCAACTCCACTGTCACTTTGTCTCCTGGCAGGATACGGATGTAGTGCATCCGCATCTTGCCGGAGATATGGCCAAGCACCACATGTCCATTTTCCAGTTTGACCCGGAAAGTTGCATTGGGCAGGTTTTCAACCACCTCTCCCTGCATTTGGATGACGTCGTCCTTCGCCATGCGCCCAATCAGCCACCTGGAGCCATCTTGAAGTTGGCCTTTTTGAGCAATGATTCATACTGCTGACTCATGAGGTAGTTTTGCACTTGGGCCATGAAGTCCATGGTGACCACCACAATAATCAACAGTGAGGTGCCGCCAAAATAAAACGGCACGTTGTACTTGAGGATCAGAAACTCTGGCACCAGACACACAAACGTGATGTAAATGGCACCTGCAAGCGTCAATCGAAGCAAAATTTTGTCAATGAATTTGGCGGTCTGGTCGCCCGGACGAATACCCGGAATGAAGCCACCGCTTTTCTTCAAGTTGTCTGCGGTTTCGCGGCTGTTGAACACCAGCGCTGTATAGAAAAAGCAGAAAAAGATAATGGCTACGGCATACAACATCACATACAGCGGTTGACCGGGAGACAAAGCCGCAGAAATGTCTTTCAGCCAATTGAGGCTAGAGCCTGCGCTGAACCAACTGACGATGGTTGAAGGCAACAAAATAATAGATGAAGCAAAAATGGGCGGGATGACACCAGACATGTTCAGCTTGAGCGGCAAATGCGAAGACTGTCCGCCATACACCTTGTTACCCACTTGCCGTCTGGCGTAATTAACCAAAATCTTTCGCTGACCGCGCTCGACAAACACCACAAAATAAGTGATACCAGCCACCAACACCACAATCAATAAAGCCACAATGATGCTCATGGCGCCTGTGCGCACCAACTCCAGCAAGCCGCCGATGGACTTGGGCAAGCCAGCGGCTATGCCAGCAAAAATGATGATAGAAATGCCGTTGCCTAAACCACGCTCGGTGATTTGTTCGCCCAGCCACATCAAAAACATGGTGCCTGCCGTCAGTGAGACCATGGCAGTGATACGAAAACCCATGCCAGGTGCGTTGACCAAACCAGCGGATGATTCAAGCGCGACAGCAATACCGAGTGATTGGAACAAAGCCAAGCCGAGGGTGGCGTAACGCGTGTACTGGGTGATTTTGCGACGGCCGGCTTCGCCTTCCTTTTTCAGTGCTTCCATGCTGGGAACCACGTAAGACATCAGTTGCATGATGATGGATGCAGAGATGTAAGGCATGATGCCGAGCGCAAAAATACTGAAGCGTGACAAAGCACCGCCAGAGAACATATTGAACAGGCTGAGAATGCCGCCCTGTTGTCCTTTGAAGAGCTGTTGCAATTGGTTCGGGTCGATACCCGGCACAGGAATATGTGTGCCAATGCGGTAAACAACCAAAGCGAGCAGCAAAAAGACGAGCCGGCGACGCAGGTCGCCGTACTTGTCTGTTTTTGCTGAGCTTGAGCCGGTTGCCAATTGCTTCTTCCTCGTCTGTTAAGCGATAGAGCCGCCAGCGGCTTCGATGGCAGACTTGGCAGCAGCTGTTGCACCAATGCCGTTCAATTTCACAGCACGGGTGATTTCACCTGTCTTGATGACTTTGACCACTTTGGCCATCTGACTGATCAGACCGGCCGTTTTCAATGTCAACATATCAATATCAGTTGCTTGCAATGTTTGCAAAGCTGCCAATGTGACTTCTTCGTTGTACCGCAGTGTGCGTGACTTGAAGCCGCGCTTGGGCAAACGGCGTTGTAAAGGCATTTGACCGCCTTCAAAACCCACTTTGTGGTAACCGCCTGAACGTGACTTTTGACCTTTGTGACCGCGACCGGCAGTTTTGCCAAGGCCTGAGCCAATACCGCGACCTACGCGGCGGCGGTTTTTGCGTGAGCCGTCTGCGGGCTTGATTTCATTGAGTTGCATGGCTGTGGCCTTTAGAGAACTTTGACCAAATAGCTGATCTTGTTGATCATGCCGCGCACTGCAGGTGTGTCCTGCAATTCACTGGTGCTGCCGATTTTGCGCAAGCCCAATCCGCGCACTGTGGCACGGTGAGATTCTTTGGTGCCTATGGGACTGCGCACCAATTGCACTTTGACGGTTGAAGTAGATGTGGACATGTCGCTGCTCCCGGATTAGACGAAGAGATCTTCGACGCTCTTGCCACGTTTAGCCGCCACTTCGGAGGCTGTCGTGGATTTGGTCAACGCATCCAACGTGGCACGAACCATGTTGTAAGGGTTGGATGAACCATGGCTTTTGGCCACGATGTCGGTGATGCCCATGACTTCGAACACAGCTCGCATGGGGCCACCAGCAATGATGCCGGTTCCCTTGGGGGCTGGCGCCATTTGTACATTGGCTGCACCATGGTGGCCAGTGACAGTATGGTGAATCGTGCCATTTTTCAGTGACACTTTGTGCATGTTGCGGCGGGCCTCTTCCATGGCCTTTTGCACGGCAGCTGGCACTTCCTTGGATTTGCCTTTGCCCATGCCGACGCGACCGTCGCCATCGCCAACCACTGTGAGTGCAGCGAAGCCGAGAATACGACCACCCTTGACCACTTTGGTGACGCGGTTGACCGCGATCATTTTTTCCTTCAGACCGTCGTCACGACTGTCGTCTTGCATTTTTGCTTGAACTTTTGCCATGTTGTGTATCCGTATCGGTTAGAACTGCAAGCCAGCAGCACGTGCGGCATCTGCCAATGTTTTGACGCGACCGTGGTAGGCAAAGCCTGCACGATCGAAAGCGACTTTTTCCACGCCTGCAGCCTTGGCTTTTTCAGCGATACGCTTGCCAATGACTTCCGCTGCCGACTGATTTCCACCCTTGCCGATGGCGCCCAGTGCTTGACGCACCTCGGATTCGGCAGTGGAGGCCGTTGCAATCACTTTGGTGCCATCGCCAGAAATGACGCTGGCGTAAATGTGTAAGTTGGTGCGGTTCACCGTCAGGCGTGCTACGCCTTGCGTGGCAATACGGATACGGGTTTGACGTGAACGGCGCAGTCGCTGCTGTTTTTTGCTTAGCATGTTGCAGCTCCTTATTTCTTCTTGGTCTCTTTGATCGTGATCTTTTCGTCCGAATAACGGATGCCTTTGCCTTTGTAAGGCTCAGGTGGACGAACAGCGCGAATTTCAGCGGCGATTTGACCGACACGTTGGCGGTCTGCGCCTTTGATGATGACCTCGGTGGGTGTAGGTGTTTCTACCTTGATACCAGAGGGCATATCAATATTGACGGGGTGTGAGTAACCGACAGCCAGGTTTAACTTGGCGCCTTGTGCAGCGGCCTTGTAGCCCACGCCAACCAAGTTGAGTTTTTTCTCGAACCCTTTGGTGACACCGACCACCATGTTGTTGACCAACTGGCGCAAAGTTCCGCTCATGGCGTTGGCTTCACGGCTTTCATTGGCTGGTTCAAACGTGAGTGTGTCAGCTTGGCGCACAACTTTGACCAAGGCATTGTTGGCGATAGACAGTTGACCACCTGCGCCTTTGACGCTGATGTGTTGTTCGTTCATGGTCACGTCCACTCCTGCGGGAACGGTGACGGGCATTTTGGCAACGCGGGACATGTATGTTTCTCCCTTAAGCCACGTAACAAAGAACTTCGCCGCCCACGCCAGTGGCGCGTGCTTTGCGATCGGTCATCACGCCTTTGGGGGTGGTGACAATCGCCACGCCCAATCCGTTCATGACCTGCGGGATGGCGTTATGCCCTTTGTACACACGCAAACCAGGACGTGATACGCGCTCAATGCGCTCAATCACGGGGCGGCCTGCGTAGTACTTCAGGGAAATTTCCAATTCGGATTTGCCTGCGTCGGTTTTGACGTGAAAGCCGTCGATGTAGCCCTCTTCCTTCAACACCTGGACGATGGCAATTTTGACCTTGGATGATGGCACCGACACTGTCGGCTTGGCCACCATTTGCGCGTTACGAATACGCGTCAACAGGTCGGCAATGGGATCACTCATGCTCATATTGAATTTCTCCTGCCTGCTTACCAGCTGGCTTTGGTGATGCCGGGAATATTGCCAGCGAAGGCCATTTCACGGATCTTGGCACGACCCAAACCAAATTGGCGGAAGGTGCCACGAGGGCGACCGGTGATGGCGCAGCGGTTGCGCTGACGAGTGGGATTGGCATTGCGGGGCAACTTTTGCAATTCCAAACGCGCAGCCGCACGCTCTTCATCCGTGCGCTTGAAGTCGGTTGAAATTGCTTTCAGTTCCGCATGTTTTTTCGCGTACTTGGCGACCAGTTTGTCACGCTTGAGCTCACGCTCGATCAAAGCTACTTTAGCCACAGGGCACCTCAGTTCTTGAACGGGAAACGGAAAGCGGCGAGCAGTGCTTTGCACTCATCGTCAGTCTTGGCCGTGGTGGTGATACTGATGTTGAGACCACGCAGGGCATCAACCTTGTCATACTCGATCTCGGGGAAAATGATTTGCTCTTTCACGCCGATGTTGTAGTTGCCGCGACCGTCAAACGCGCGACCAGAAATACCACGGAAGTCACGCACACGGGGCAATGCCACGGTGACAAAGCGGTCTAAAAATTCGTACATGCGCACACCGCGCAAAGTAACCATACAACCGATGGGCTGCTGTTCGCGAATTTTGAAACCGGCAATCGCTTTACGCGCCTTGGTCACGACTGGTTTTTGACCAGCGATTTTGCTCATGTCGCCGACCGCATGTTCCATGACTTTTTTGTCAGCCACGGCTTCTGACACACCCATGTTGAGAGTGATCTTGGTCAGACGCGGCACCTCCATCGGAGATTGGTAGCCGAATTTGGCGGTCAATTCAGGGACCACTTTTTCACGATAGTGTTGTTGGAGTCGTGCCATGTTTATGCAACCTTGATAACTTCACCGCTGGATTTGAAGACGCGAACCTTCGTACCATCGGAATTGATCTTGATGCCCACGCGATCGGCTTTGCCGGTGGTGGCGTTGTAAATGGCCACATTGGACTGGTGAATAGGCATGGTTTTATCAACGATGCCGCCAGTTGTGCCAGCCATGGGATTGGGCTTGGTGTGTTTTTTGACCAAATTGATGCCTTCGACCACGAGGTGCGAATCATCTTGGCGCAATGCGATGGTGCCGCGCTTGCCTTTGTCGCGACCCGTGATGACGATGACTTCATCGCCTTTACGTAATTTGTTCATGGTGTCAGGTCCTCAGAGAACTTCGGGGGCCAGGGAGACGATCTTCATGAATCGCTCGGTGCGCAATTCGCGCGTGACCGGCCCAAAGATGCGCGTGCCGATGGGCTCGAGTTTGGCGTTGAGTAGCACGGCCGCATTGCTGTCGAACTTGACCAACGAGCCGTCACTGCGACGAATACCTTTGGCAGTACGAACCACCACGGCACTGTAAATGTCGCCTTTTTTGACGCGGCCGCGAGGCGCAGCCTCTTTGATGCTTACTTTGATGATGTCGCCCACGCTGGCATAACGACGCTTAGATCCGCCAAGCACCTTGATGCATAAAACGGACTTTGCACCGGTGTTGTCGGCGACCTCTAATCTGGATTCTGTCTGGATCATTTCTGTTTCCCAACTTGTATCAAATTTGCACAACCCGTGAGGGCTGAGCCTGCTTGATCAGTCTTGGGCCCGTCATCTGCACTGCAAACCATTTGCTGTGCATTTGTTTGGGCGTGATTTCTCTGCTGTTTGAAAAGCAGAGCCCGCAATTATGGCATAGTTTGTATCGGGTTTGGAGAAAATTTTTAACAGGTGTTCCAACCTCTTGTATGAAAGAGTACTTATGTCGTATTTAATGGCCATGGATCAGGGGACATCCAGTTCGCGCAGCATCATCATGCGTACGGATGGATCGATTGTCTCTATGGCACAACAGCCATTGCATCAAATTTACCCGCAGCCGGGTTGGGTTGAGCACGACCCCGAGGAAATTTGGCAGTCTCAATTGAACACCGCTCGCCAAGCGATCTCGCAAGCCGGCATCAACGCTTCGTCCATCACTTCATTAGGCATCACCAACCAGCGCGAAACCACCGTGGTCTGGCGACGTGACAGCGGCCATCCGATCCATAACGCCATTGTCTGGCAGGACAGACGCACAGCGCCTGTCTGCCAAGTTCTGATAGAGCAAGGCGCAGCATCTTTGATCCAGCAGAAAACAGGGTTGCTGATTGACGCGTATTTCTCGGCCACCAAGTTGCAATGGATTTTGAACAACGTTGCGGGCGCACGCGCCATGGCGGAACGTGGCGAGCTGGCCTTTGGCACGGTCGACAGCTGGCTGATGTGGCAACTCAGTGGCGGCGCGGTCCATGCCACCGATGTGAGCAATGCGGCGCGCACCATGCTCTTCAACATACACACCAACCAATGGGATGACGAGTTGCTCCAACTGCTCGACATTCCTGCGTCTGTGTTGCCCCGGGTACAGCCTTCGGCCAGTGACTTCGGACACACGCAATCCCAATGGTTGGGACATGCCTTGCCTATAGGCGGTGTGGCCGGTGACCAGCAAAGTGCGCTGTTCGGACAAGCTTGTTTCAGCGCCGGCCAAGCCAAAAACACCTACGGCACCGGCTGCTTCATGCTGATGCATACCGGCGATCATTTCCAAACCAGCCGCAACGGCTTAATCACCACCAGCGCGGCACAGGCCGACAGCACGCCCGCTTATGCCTTGGAGGGCAGTGTGTTCATAGGCGGGGCTGTGGTGCAATGGTTGCGCGACGGCTTGCGTGCTTTTGACCACAGCGCCGATGTGCAACAACTCGCCGAAACCGTCCCAGATGCGGGTGGCGTTGTCTTGGTTCCTGCCTTCACCGGCTTAGGCGCTCCTTATTGGCAAGCCGATGCGCGCGGCACCATGGTCGGTTTGTCGCGCGGCACCACCATGGCGCATATTGCGCGCGCAGCACTCGAAAGTATCGCGTTTCAAAGCACCGCCTTGTTGCAAGCCATGAACCGCGACGCAAAGCAAGCAGTGACAGAGCTGCGGGTCGATGGCGGCGCTTGCGTGAACGATTTGCTGATGCAGTTCCAAGCCGATTTGCTGGGCATCCCAGTGTTGCGCCCGCAAGTGATTGAAACCACAGCGCTGGGTGCGGCGTACTTGGCTGGCTTGACTGCCGGGATCTACCAAAGCCCACAAGAACTCGCGCAACATTGGCGGGTCGAGCGGCAATTTGAGCCCCGCATCTCACGCGACGAGGCGGACCACAAAATGGCCGCGTGGGACCGCGCCGTGCGGCAAACAATAGCGCATTGATTGACAATCAGCGTGGGTACGTTCTGACACAACAGGTTTTCAACATGACCGATTCTTTTTCTTCTCTCTTGCCTATGACGTTCATTGGCGGGGGCAACATGGCGCAGGCCTTGATCACCGGCTGGCTCAAGCAAGGCATCCCTGCCACACACATCCATGTGGTGGAACCAGTTGATGCAACGCGCGCCCATTTAGAAAAGCACATGGGTCTGCAATGCCATGCGCAAGCGGGGGCAGCGCTGACACACTCGCAGTTGGTGGTCTGGGCCATCAAGCCGCAAGTTTTCAAACAAGTGGCTAACTCTTTGACAGGCATGTTTGCACAGGCCTTGCACTTGAGTGTGGCGGCCGGTGTGCGCAGCGACAGTATCTGCCGCTGGCTGGATTCACCATGCGTGGTCAGAGCCATGCCCAATACCCCCGCGTTGGTGGGTCTGGGTCAAACCGGATTGTTTGCCACGCCCCCTGTCAGCGCATTGCAAAGAGAACAAGTACAGGCATTGATGCAGGCGGTTGGTGAAACGATTTGGGTCGACGACGAAGCCTTGTTGGATGCGGTAACGGCCTTGTCTGGCTCGGGTCCTGCTTATGTTTTCTTCTTTATTGAGGCCATGGCCAAGGCCGGGATCAGCATGGGTTTATCCGCGGCACAAGCGCACCAACTGGCTGTCGGCACGTTTGTGGGCGCATCTGAGTTGGCGCGTAGCAGCCATGAAAAGCCCGAGGTATTGCGCGAGCGTGTCACTTCAAAAGGCGGAACCACCTTCGCCGCCATCACCCGCATGCAAGATGACAAGCTAGACCTTGCGATTTCCAAGGCGATGGCGGCGGCCCAACAACGCGCCATTGAGATGGGCCACTTATTTGATCAAGAATAATCCTCTTTTCACGCCTGATTTTTTAATGTAACAATCCATACTTCTGTACACACCTCGACAAGGCCATCAACCATGAAAACTCTCTTGATTACTCTTTCTGCCGTGCTTGCCTGCTTGTCCGCACCTGCACACGCAACCCAAACAGTCTCCGGCTTCACGCACGCAGGTGCCGTGTCGGCTGCTTCTTTCGATGCTGATCACCTGATCATGGCCAAGAAAAAAGGCAAAAAGAAATCACACAAGAAAGCAAAATAATTGGCTGGCTTGATCCGTCAACAAAAAAGCCACCTTAGTGTGGCTTTTTCTTTGTGTGTCAATCAATGAAATAGCCGAAGGTGCGAATGGCTGATACACCGCAGCGTCGGATGGGTCAGTTTTGCAAATGCAGTCCCCAGGCAATGCCTGCAAAAACAGTCGCCCCCAACCAGTGGTTCAGTCTGAATGCGCGAAAACAAGCATCGCGTTCGCGTTTGTAAATCATGCCGAAATGCCACAAGGCCTGCACGCCACCGATCTCAATCGAAAACCAATGCGGCCAACCCAAATTCAGCGGTTTGAGCAACAAAAGCATCCCCAGCAAATACACGGCATAAAACCCCATTACCGCCGCCACGTCATAGGTGCCAAGCGTGATCGCGGAGGTTTTCATGCCTATGTGCAGATCATCGTCGCGGTCCACCATGGCGTATTCGGTGTCATACGCCAACACCCAAAACATATTGATCACCAACAAGCCCCAGGCCAGCGGCGGCACTGCCTGCCACACACCCATAGGCGTAAGCGGACCACCGTTGACGGCCGCAAACGCCATCGGGATACCGAAACTGAAAGCAATGCCTAGCACCGCTTGCGGCATCGCAACATAGCGTTTGGCAAAGGGATAAGCCAAGGTAACGGCCAAAGCGGCGAACGACCACACCACGGCCACCGCATTGGTGGTCAGCACCAAACCGAAAGCGCACAGCGCCAGCACTGCACCCGCGCTCAAGGCCTGACGCACAGACAAAGCGCCAGAGGTGACCGGACGGTTGGCGGTGCGTTTGACATGCTTGTCGAACTCGCGGTCGGCCACATCGTTGACACAGCAACCGGCGCTGCGCATCAACACGGTGCCCAGCACAAACACAGTCAACAAATGCCAGCCGGGAAATCCGCCGGCAGCCAACCACAAGCCACTCAAACTCGGCCACAACAGCAGCAACCAACCCGCGGGACGGTTCCAGCGAATCAGGTCCAGATACAGCTTGATCATGACAAGCGGGTCACGCCAGGCAATTCGCTGGCGACGATGGCGTTGCGCAAAGCCGCAATGGCTTCATAGCGCGTGAAACTGCGCCGCCAAGCCAGCACCACGCGCCGCGTGGGCGGGGCGTCCTTGCCCTCCACAATCGGCAAGTAACGCACATAAGTGTCGAGCGATTTTTTGCGTTTGGCGGAGACGACCAGTGCCTCTTTAGGCACACTCAAACGCGGCACCACGGTCACGCCCATGCCTGCGGCCACCATGTGTTTGATGGTTTCCAGCGAAGACCCTTCAAAGCTTTTGCGTATGCCTTCGGTGTCATTGGAAAAGCGCGCGAACTCGGGACAGACTTCCAGCACATGGTCACGAAAGCAATGTCCATTACCCAGCAACAACATGGTTTCGGCTTTGAGTTCGGTCGCACTGATGGACTCGCGCCCTGCCAGCGGATGGTTGCTGGGCAGCGCCGCCATGAAGGGCTCGTCGTACAAAGCAGCGATGGCCAGACCGGCATCGGGAAACGGCTCGGCCATGATGGCGCAATCTATTTCACCGGTGCGCAGCATTTCCAGCAGCTTGACAGTGAAGTTTTCTTGCAGCATCAGCGGCATTTGCGGCGACATGTCTATGCTGTGGCGCACCAGTTCGGGCAACAAGTAGGGTGCAATGGTGTAGATCACCCCCAGACGCAGCGGACCAGCCAGTGGGTCTTTGCCGCGTTTGGCTATCTCTTTGATATTGGATGCCTGCTCCAGCACGCTTTGCGCTTGCCGGATGATGTCTTCGCCCAAGGGGGTGACCGCGACTTCATTGGCACTGCGCTCAAACAATTTGACTTGTAATTCCTCTTCCAGATTTTTGATGCCGACCGACAAGGTCGGTTGCGACACAAAGCAAGCGTCGGCGGCGCGGCCGAAATGTTTTTCACGAGCGACTGCCACAATGTATTTGAGTTCTGTCAGGGTCATGGTGATTTCAGGCTTTGAGGAAATCGGATTTTCCACCTAACCAACGTTCCACGTGCCGCGCCCCATTTTGCGGGTGTTTGTCCAACATCAGGGGCGCGAGCTGTTGCGCCCACTGCAACAGTTCGCCGTCCACTGCCAAATCAGCAAACCGCAACATGGCCGCCCCGCTTTGGCGCGAACCTAAAAATTCACCCGGTCCGCGAATCTCCAAATCCCGTCTGGCAATTTCAAACCCATCGCCGGTGTCAGCCATGGCCCGCAAGCGGGCCCGCGCCGTCTCACTGAGCCGCCCGTGTTCACCCAGCGAATACAACAGCACGCAAGCTGACGCGGCCGCACCGCGCCCAACCCGCCCGCGTAACTGGTGCAACTGGCTCAGGCCGAAACGCTCGGCATGCTCTATCACCATCAGAGATGCATTCGGCACATCGACACCCACCTCGATCACCGTGGTGCTGACCAGCACGCCCATTTGCCCCTGCACAAACAATGACATGACGGCTTTTTTTTCGGCCTGCGGCATGCGCGAATGCAACAAACCCACCATGACGCCGGGCAAGGCGTTGCACAAATCCTCGTGGGTGTCGGTGGCATTACGCAAATCCAGCGCTTCGCTTTCCTCGATCAACGGACATACCCAATAAATCTGTCTGCCCTCTTGTAATTGGGCGCGAATGCGTTCGATGATTTCATCGCGTCGTGTTTCGGCCACCAACTTGGTGACGATGGGTGTGCGCCCGGGCGGTAATTCGTCAATGGTGGACACGTCCAGATCGGCGTAATAGCTCATCGCCAATGTGCGCGGAATCGGCGTCGCGCTCATCATGAGCAAATGCGGCTCTTGCGGCGCGCCCGCGCTGTGTTCGCCAAAGGTTTCTACATCCGACAACTTTTGCCGCAGCGCCAAACGTTGCGCCACGCCAAAGCGGTGTTGCTCATCGATGATGGCCAAACCCAATGCTTTGAAATGCACTTTGTCCTGAATGACGGCGTGTGTGCCGACCACCAAGGCCGCTTCGCCGCTGGCCACTAACGCCAGCATGGCGTCGCGCTCCTTTTTTTTCTGGCTGCCGGTCAACCATGCCACTTGCAAGCCCAGCGGTTGCAACACGGGCGCCAGCCAAGCTATCAGTTTGGCGAAATGTTGCTCGGCGAGGATTTCGGTCGGTGCCATCAACGCGCATTGCCAACCCGCGTCAATGCATTGGGCGGCGGCCAACGCAGCCACCACGGTTTTGCCCGAACCCACATCGCCTTGCAACAAACGGTGCATGGGCACGGCACGTGCCACGTCGTTGGCGATTTCATTGACCACCCGGGTTTGTGCACCTGTCAACTTGAAAGGCAACACAGCGTGCAACTGTGCCAGCACGCCTTGGTCTTTGGTGCCAAGGGCAAGCACTGGCGCATTCAACAACTGCCGCTGACGCTTGGCCTGTAATTGCGACAGTTGTTGCGAAAGTAACTCCTCGGCTTTCAGGCGTTGCCAAGCAGGGTGGCTGCGGTCTTCGAGTTCAGCCAAAGAGACATCGGGCGACGGGTGATGCAAAAACTGCAAACTCTCGCGCAAGCCCCAACTGTGCGGTGGCAGATGTCCCTGCGGAATGGTTTCGTTGAATGCATCGCTTTGCAAGGCGCGCGCCAAACCGCCCAGCACGGCTTTGCGCAAATACGCTTGCGGTAGTTCGGCGGTGCTGGGGTAGATCGGCGTGAGTGCGCCCGCCAATGGTGCTCCCGCTGGCTGTACCGTCGGGTGCATCATGGTGTAGCCCATGAAACCGCCGCGCAATTCGCCGCGCAATCGCACTTTGCGTCCGACCTCCAAGGCCTTTTGCATGTTCGGGTAGAAATTGAAAAAACGCAGCGTGCACGTATCTGTGCCGTCGCTCACCACCGCTTGCAATTGGCGGCGCGGTTTGAACACCACCTGACAGCTTTGCACCACGGCTTCAAATTGCAAAGTGTCACCGTCCCGTGCTGAGCTGAGTTTGCCCAAGCGGGTTTCGTCTTCGTAACGCATCGGCAAATGCAAAGCCATGTCGACCGGGCGCAGCAAGCCCATTTTGCGCAAGGCTTTTTGCGGCACGGACAGCGGCTTGCGCTCGGCGGCGGTGTTGGAAGTTGTATCGACGGACATGTGTGGGCGATTGTGCCTGCTCCATGGCTTAAGTCTGGCGCGGCGTTCCCTGTAAAGCACAGCGGGCCGCGGCCAAATCCCAACCAGCCCAGCCGCAACTTTTAAAAAACACCGGGCCTGCTTTGACAGTCTTTTTGTACGCGTGTTGAACCACGTCTTGCAAACTGGCAAAACGCGACACCTCCAAACCGGCTTGCAATAAATCACCGGCCTCGTGGTCGGCATCGCGCGTATCGACGACGATGCGTCCGTGCTGCGCCATGTGCTGACACACCTCGGGCGACCACTCGACCATGCGCGGACTGAACGCGCCCACGGCGCAAACGAAGGCATCGTCTCTGGGGCGCGCCCGCATGGCGATGTGCTTTGCGCTGGTGGCAGTGACGACCAGACTGCATTCAGCCAGTGCTTCATCCGCGTTATCCACCACTTGCGCTTGCAGGCCTAGGTTGATCGCGTGTTGCACCAATGCGTTTGCGCTGGCTTGGCTG
>Ga0114960_10001674_pt1 | contig 17630 bp, 16 predicted proteins | sample C_130625_MF_Meta_FD_92637 | JGI IMG/M metagenome (GOLD analysis project Ga0114960, IMG submission 92637) | Freshwater microbial communities from Lake Croche, Canada to study carbon cycling - C_130625_MF_MetaG | ecosystem: Environmental > Aquatic > Freshwater > Lake | place: Lake Croche, Canada... | reverse complement strand
GGCATTGGCTTTGACAGCGAGCACAACCGCCCCATCACCTGGGCCCACTTGCTGAGCCAAACCAGCGAATGGGAGGGCACCTGCTTTGGCATTCCAGATCAAGTCGACCGCTACCGCAAATTGGCCCTCGACCCCAAGCCCGTGCAAGGCCAAAAGGGCGATGCGCGGCCTTTGCAAGCCCCGGGCACCTATTGGGAATACAACGATGTGCGCATCAACCAGTTGTCGCTGGCCTTGTTGCACTTGTTTGGCCAAGCGCTGCCCGAGGTGTTTGAACAAAGCATTCTTCATCCCATCGGCGGCGGCAAAGGTTTTCGCTGGGAGGGATACGCCCAATCTGGGGTGGACTTGCCCGCACGCGCTGGCCTGGCCGCACAGCGCGTGGCATCGGTGCCTGGGGGCAGCCATTGGGGGGGTGGGGTGTGCATCAGCACCACAGACCAAGCGCGCATTGCCCAACTGGTGCTTCAAGAAGGCCAATGGACCGTCAACGGTCAAGCGCGCGCGCTGGTGCCATCGGCCTGGTTGGCGCGCATGCGCCAGCCGCAAAAACTGGCGCCGTTTTACGGCTGGCTCAATTGGCTCAACCCCCAAGGCGAGGCTTTTCCAGGGGCCAGTGCAGCAAGCCAATTCATGTTCGGAGCCGGAGGCAACTATGTGTGGATCGAGCCCGCCCACCAAGCGGTGGTGGTGGTGCGCTGGATCGAACCAGCGCATTTCCCCGGTTTCGTCAGCCGCATGGCGCGGGCCTTGGCCGAGGTCACTGGTGGGCGTTGAACGCTTCGTTGGTGCTGAGGTAAATGCGGCTGGCCAAGCGCTGGCCCAAATCGGTTTGGCCCAAGCGGTCCATCACCGGGCCTTTGACCTCGGCCAACCACAATTGCACCCCTTTGAGGGCCAGGCTGCGTTCTAGCTCGTCGAGCATGATCAAAGCGGTGGTGTCAATGCGGTTCACCGCAGACAAGATCAGCAACAAGCATCGGGTATCGCTGTGGGCCAATAACAACTCACCCACTTTTTCTTCCAGTGCCGCTGCGTTGGCGAAAAACAAACTTTCATCGACCCGCAGAGCGATCAACCCGGGCAAGGTCTCCACCCGGTGGCGCTCGATGTTGCGAAAGTGCTCGGTCCCCGCAATTCGCCCGACCACCGCCATGTGGGGTCGGCTGCTGCGCCACACCAGCACCCCCAGCGACAACACCACGCCCATGCCAATGCCGATCTCCACACCGGCCACCAACACGCCTGCAAACGGGGCCAACCACCTCCATGCGTCAGCCGTGTCATAGCGCCAGGCGTGGCGCAGGGTTTGCACATCGATCAAGGCCAACACCGAGACCAAAATAGACGCCGACAACACCGCCACGGGCAAGACCTCAAACGCCTGCGAAAAACCCAGCATCACCCCGGCCATCAACAAAGCTGCCACCACACTGGCCATGGGCGTTTGGGCCCCGGCTGACGCATTGATCACGGTGCGAGAAAAGCCCCCCGCCACGCTGTAGCCACCGGTAAAACCGCTGAGCACATTGGCCACGCCCAAGCCCAACAACTCGCGGTTGGGTGCCAAACGCTGCTGCCGCTGCAAGGCATAGGCTTGCGCCAACGAAACGCTTTCGACAAAACCAATCAAGGCAATCAACAGGGCGGGCAAGCACAAAGAGAGCCATTGCCCGCTGTCCAAAAACACCGCTTGCCATTGGGGCAGGCCGGGCTCGATGGGCCCCACCACCGCCACGCCCAGCGCTTGTGCACCACCGGTGAGTTGCACGATGAGGGTGGCCGCCAAAACCACCACCAATGGGGCCATGCGGGCCATCCACGACCCAACCTCTGGGGCGCCAAACCAGCGCCCCCAGACACGGGCCAGGTGGCTGCGCGCCCACCACAACACCCCCACCGCACCCAGGCCCAATGCGGCGGTGGAGACATGGATGAGATGCACTTGTTGCCACACCCCCACCAGGGTTTGGGCCACCCCGCGACCCGCGACCGTGATGCCCAAGATACCGGGCAACTGGCCAATGGCGATCAAGATGGCCGCCCCCGAGACAAAACCACTGATCACCGGTTGGCTTAGAAAATAGGCCAAAAAACCCAAGCGCAGCACACCTGCCAAGGTGAGCATCAGGCCCGACAACAATGCCAAGCCCATGGCCAAAGCCACATATTCGGGCGAAGCCGCCACCGCCAAAGGCAGCAAGGCGCTGGCGGTCATCAAAGAGGTCACGGCCACGGGGCCGACCGCCAGCACCTGGCTGCTGCCCAAAAATGCATAGGCCAGTACCGGCCACACACTGGCGTACAAGCCCATGGTGGGTGGCAGACCCGCCAACATGGCGTAGGCCAAGCTTTGCGGGATGACCAACACCGTCACCACCGCACCTGCCACCGCGTCACCGGCCCAGTGGCGGCGCTGATCAGCGCGCCACCACGTCGGGCTGCGCAACCAGCGCATCAAGCGTTCAGCCCCGTGATGTGGCGTGGGGTCATTCGAAGGCGCGGGCCATTTCGCGCAATTGGGTGGAGCGCGCGCCCGAGCGGCAAAACGCCAGCACCGGGCCAGGTTGCTCGCCCAACCACTGGGCAAAAGAACGCGCTTGATCGGCGGTGATCATGCCAGCCACCACGGGCAAATAGGCATAGGTGATTCCCACCGCTTGGGCCGCTTGGGCCATTTGATCGCTGGTGGGTTGGTCAGGACCGCCCTCGCCGTCGGGGCGGTTGTTGATCACACTTTGAAAGCCCATGGCGGCCACAGCGGCCATGTCGGCGGGCATGAGTTGGCCAATGGTGGCGAAGGTGTCGCTGTGTTGGGTGACGGGCAATGACATGGGGTTCCTTGAAAGTGGCGATGGCATCAGGCTGGCAATTTAACCCATGTGGGGCTAATCGAAGGCCTGGGTGGATTGGGCGCGTTCGCGCAAAACGAATTTTTGGATCTTCCCGGTAGATGTTTTCGGGATGGGTTCAAAGCGCACTTCGCGGGGCACTTTATAGCCCGCCAGCAAGCCGCGGCAATGGGCCACCAGGTCTTCGGCCTTGGCCTGGGCACCGGCCTTGAGCTCGACAAACGCCAATGGGGTTTCGCCCCACTTGACATCGGGCTTGGCCACCACCGCACAGGCCATCACGGCGGGGTGGCGGTACAAAGCGTCTTCTACCTCCAAGGAGCTGATGTTCTCGCCACCCGAGATGATGATGTCCTTGCTGCGGTCGCGGATCTTCACATACCGGTCGCTTTCAATCACCGCCAAGTCGCCGGTGTGAAACCACCCGCCTTCGAATGCTTTTTGGGTGGCGCTGGGGTTTTTCAGGTAACCCTTCATCACGATGTTGCCGCGAAACATGATCTCGCCCATGGTCTGGCCATCGGCCGCCACCTCTTTCATGGTTTCTGGGTCCATCACCGTCATGCCCTCTTGCAACTCATAACGCACCCCTTGGCGGCCATTGAGGCGGGCTTGCTCGGACACATCGGCCTGGGTCCAGCTCTCGCGCTTGACCGCACCGGCTGCTGGGCCATACACCTCGGTCAAACCATACACATGGGTGATGTCAAAACCAATCTGGGCCATGCCCTCGATCATGGCCGCCGGTGGGGCCGCACCCGCCACCATGCCACGCACGCCACGCGGCACACCCTCGCGCCAGGCCGGGTCGGCCTGGATGATCAGGTTGTGCACGATGGGCGCTGCACAGTAATGGTTGACGCCATGCTCGCGCATGGCTTGCAAAATTGACGGTGCGTCGACCTTGCGCAAACACACATGGGTGCCGCCAAGCATGGCCACGGTCCACGGGAAACACCAGCCATTGCAATGAAACATCGGCAGGGTCCACAGGTAGCGTGGGAAGTGCGGCATGGTCCAGGTGGCGGCATTGCACACCGCATTCAGGTAAGCACCCCGGTGGTGGGTGACCACGCCCTTGGGGTCGCCCGTGGTGCCCGATGTGTACGACACCGCGATCGCATCCCATTCGTCAACCGGGCCTTGCAACTGCGCCAAAGGTGGGTGGGCAGCCAGCCAATCTTCATAGCTCAAGCTGCCCACGCGCTCGCCAGCGCCGGTGTATTCGCTGTCGCTCACATCGATCACGGTGACCTGGCGACCGTGCACCTCGTTCAAGGCCTTCAAGGCCAGGCGGATGGTGGGCGAAAACTCGGTGTCGGTGATCAGCACCGTTGCCTCGCAATGGTTCATCTGCCAGGCGATCAGATCGGCATCCAGCCGGGTGTTCAAAGCATTGAGCACCGCGTTGAGTGCGGGTACCGCGTAATGCAACTCGACCATTTCGGGGGTGTTGTGCAGCATCACACTGACCGTGGTGCCCCGCCCGACCCCCAAACTTTGCAAAGCCGCAGCCAGTCGGGCCGAGCGATCGCGCACCTGGGCCCAGGTATAGCGACGCTGGCCGTGGATGACCGCAGGCAAATCGCCGTACACCTCGGCACTGCGCTCGACAAAACTCACCGGCGACAGAGGCACATGGTTGGCGTTGTTTTTGTCCAGGTGTTGTTCGTAGATCGATGCCATGGGTGTCTCCTCTTTTGAATGGTGGCGGTCTCTCTTCAAGCCTGGTCCAGGGCTTGATCGATGTCCCACAAAATGTCGTCAATGTGCTCCAAGCCCACCGACATGCGCACCATGTCGGGCAACACACCGGCTTTGATTTGCTGCGCCTCGTCGAGTTGGCGGTGGGTGGTGGATGCCGGGTGAATGATCAGGGTGCGGGTGTCGCCAATGTTGGCCAGATGGCTCATGAAACGCGCCGACTCGATGAAGCGCACCCCCGCGGGCAAACCACCCTTGACGCCAAACACCAGCAGGCCCGAGCCGCCTGGCAAGCCATCCACGCGGCGCATTTGCTTTTTCACCAAAGCGTGTTGCGGATGTTCGGGCATGCCCGGGTAATGCACCCAACTCACCTTGGGGTGGTTTTGCAAATGCCGGGCCACCGCCAACGCATTGCGGCAATGGCGCTCCATGCGCAGGGGCAGGGTCTCAATGCCTTGCAAAATTTGCCAAGCGCTGGTGGGCGCCAAGGTGGCACCAAACACCCGCAGGTTTTCCATGCGCGCGCGCATGGTGAAGGCAAAGTCGCCAAAGGTTTCCCAAAACTTCACGCCGTGGTAGCCCACCGAAGGCTCGGTCATGCCGGGAAACTTGCCGTTGTCCCAAGGGAATCGGCCCGATTCGACGATCACGCCCGCCAAGGTGGTGCCATGCCCACCCAAATATTTGGTGGCCGAATGGATCACCACATCGGCCCCCCAGTCGATGGGGTTGCACAAATAGGGCGAGGCCACGGTGTTGTCCACCATCAGCGGCACGCCATGGGCATGGGCCACATCGGCCACCGCTTGGATGTCCAGCACTTGCAAACGGGGGTTGCCCAGCGACTCGGCAAACACCGCCCGGGTATTGGTTTGCATGGCACCGGCCAAGGCCGATAGATCGCTGGCATCAACAAACGTGCATTCAATGCCGAACTTGCGCAAGTTCACCGCCAGCAAGCTCACTGTGCCACCGTACAAAGCCGCAGCCGCCACCACATGGTCGCCGGCTTGCAACAAGGTGGTCAAGGCCATGGTTTCTGCCGCCATGCCGCTGGCCGATGCCAGACCAGCGCGGCCACCCTCCAGGGCGGCGACCCGCTCCTCCAGCGCCGCCACCGTGGGGTTGGACAAGCGCGAGTACACATTGCCAAAGGTTTGCAGGTTGAACAAGGCGGCCGCGTGCTCGGCGCTGTCAAACACAAAGCTGGTGGTTTGGTAAATCGGCAAGGCCCGTGCACCGGTGGCGGCGTCGGGGATTTGCCCCGCGTGAATGGCCAAGGTTTCGGCCTGAAAACGGTGCTCGGCCATGGGCTTAGCGTGGGCGTTGCGCCGAAATGACTTGGGTGTTGACCCCGGCCCAGTGCAGGCCCCCAAACAAACGCGCATGTTCGATCTTGACGCAACGGTTCATCACCGCGTCGCGCCCGGCTTGCTGCCACATGGCTTGGGCCTGCGTGTTTTCAACGCCCAATTGCTGCCACAAACAACGCACTCCCAGGGCCAGGGCTTGCTCAGCGATGGGCAGCACGTCCTCGCTGCGCCGAAACACATCCACCATGTCGATGGGGACATCGATGGAGGCCAGATCGGGGTAACAGCGCTGGCCCAAGACCTCGGTATAACGCGGGTTGACCGGCACCACGGTGTACCCCGCGGTTTGCATGTACTTGGCGGCAAAGTAACTGGGGCGGTTCCAGTCGGCCGACAGGCCCACCACCGCAATGGTGCGGCAGCTTTGCAAAATGCGCCGCAGGTCGGCTTGGGTGTGGTCCATGGGGTGTTGAGTTTATGGGATTTATCATGGCCCACCCTTGGCCTTGTGCTGGAACCCATTTGTCGCCCTCCCCCGCCCCCCTGTCACAGGCATTGATCAACCGCCAAGGCATCGCCGCCATGTGCTTGGCAATGGCTTTCTTTTTGACCAACGACACCTTGGTCAAACTGGCCAGCGTCCAAATTGGCATCTTTCAGTCCTTGTTCTTGCGCGGAGCGCTGGCGTCCATCGTGCTGACTGGGCTGGCTTGGCGCATGGGGGCGTTTCGCCTGAGTCCGGGGTGGCGCCACCCCACGGTGCTGTGGCGCGCTGGCATCGATGCCTTGGCCTCGATGGTTTACATGGCAGGCTTGGTGCAGTTGCCCTTGGCCAATGCCACGGCGATCAATTTGGCCACCCCCTTGTTCATCACCGTTTTGGCGGTGTTGGTGTTGCGCGAGCGGGTCGATGCCCTGCGCTGGGGCCTGATCATCTCGGGCTTTGTCGGCGTGCTGCTGGTGGTGCAACCCCAGGTGGACGGTTTCAGTGGCCATGCTTGGTTGTGTGTGCTGGGCACCTTGTTGCATGCGGTGCGCGACCTCATCACCCGGCGCATACCGGCTGGCATCCCTTCCGCGCTGGTGACCCAAACCAATGCGGTGGCAGCCATGGCACTGGGTGGCGTGATGTGCCTGGGCCAACCCTGGCAACCGCTGGAGGGCGGGACCGCCTTGTACCTGGCCTTGGCCGCTGTGTGCCTGTGCATGGCTTACTCGCTCATGGTGCGCGCCACGCGCCAAAGCGAGTTGAGCGTGGTGGCGCCGTTTCGCTACACCGGCTTGCTCTATGCCTTGCTCGGTGGCTACTGGGTGTGGGGAGAAATCCCCAACACCTGGGCTTGGAGTGGCATCGCGCTGCTGGTGACCTCAGGGCTGGTGATGCTGCAGCGCGAACGGTTGCGGGCCGCCCCCTGATCAGCCCAAGCGGCGCAGCGCAGCGGCGGCAATGCTGGCCGCGTCCACCTGGAAGAACTGGCGCAATTGGCTGCGTGTGTCGCTGCGGCCAAAGCCGTCGGTGCCCAAGGTGGTGTAGCTGCGCCCAGCCGGCACAAATGCACGGATGCTTTCGGGCACGGCGCGCACATAGTCGGTGGCGGCAATGATGGGGCCCTGGCCCAGGGCCAATTGCTGGGTGATGAAGGGTGTGGCCCCCGTGGCCGTTCCGGCCAAGTCTGCGGCTTCACAGGCTTGGCCTTGGCGTGCCAACTCGCTCCAACTGGTGACGCTGAACACATCCACGCCAATGCCTTGGGCCAAAAGCAGCTCAGCAGCTTTGATGACCTCGTACAAGATCGCGCCCGAACCCAGCAAGCTGACCCGCGGGGCCTGGGCCTGGGCAGCTTTGCCAGCCGCTGAGTCCGCACTCGGTGACCAGCTGGCATACCGATAGCAACCGCGCAACAAATCGGTCTCCACCCCAGTGGGCAAATCGGGCTGGGCGTGGTTTTCGTTCATCAAGGTGATGTAGTAAAAAACATCTTGCTGCTCGACCAACATTTCGCGCATGCCCTGGTCGACGATGACCGCGAGTTCGCCCGCAAAGGCTGGGTCCCAGGCCTTGCAATTGGGGATGGTCGCGGCCACCACATGGCTGGAGCCGTCTTGGTGCTGCAAACCCTCCCCGCCCAAGGTGGTGCGCCCCGAGGTGGCCCCCAGCAAAAAACCCCGGGCGCGCTGGTCGGCGGCGGCCCAAATTTGGTCACCCACGCGCTGAAAACCAAACATCGAGTAATAAATATAAAAGGGCAGCATGGCCAAACCATGCACGCTGTAGCTGGTGGCCGCTGCCGTCCAACTGGCCAGGGCACCGGCTTCGGAGATGCCTTCCTCCAAAATTTGACCGTCCATCGCCTCGCGGTAACTGAGCACCGAGCCAATGTCTTCAGGGGCGTATTTTTGGCCCACGCTGGAATAAATGCCCACTTGCTTGAACAAATTGGCCATGCCAAAAGTGCGCGCCTCGTCGGCCACGATGGGCACCACGCGGGGGCCAAGTTGGGCATCCTTGAGCAAAGCCCCCAACAAGCGCACAAAGGCCATGGTGGTGCTCATCTCTTTGCCAGCGGCCTGGGTGGCAAAGCTGGCGTAGCTGGCAAGCTTGGGCACCGGCACCACCGCACACGTGGTCACGCGCCGGGGCAAGTAACCGCCCAGGCTTTGGCGGCGCTGGTGCAGGTAGCGCATCTCCGCGCTGTCAGCTTCGGGCTTTAAAAAGGCCAAGCCCTTGGCTTGTTCGTCGCTCAAAGGCAACTGGAAGCGATTGCGAAACTCGATCAAATCGCTGTCGTCAAATTTCTTTTGGCTGTGGGTGGTCATCTTGCCCTGACCGGCGCTGCCCATGCCATAGCCTTTTTTGGTGTGGGCCAAGATCACCGTGGGCTGACCCGTGTGCGCAGCCGCCGCTTGGTAAGCGGCATGGATCTTCACCATGTCGTGCCCGCCGCGCTTCAAACGGTCGATTTGCTCGTCGGTCATGCCCTGCGCCAAGCGCGCCAAATCAGGGTTTTGCCCAAAAAAGGTGTCGCGGTTGTAGCGCCCATCTTTGGCCGCAAAGGTTTGCATTTGGCCATCCACCGTGTTGGCAAAGGCCCGGGGCAATGCACCGGTGGTGTCGCGGGCGAACAAGCCGTCCCAGTCGCTGCCCCAAATGAGCTTGACCACATTCCACCCTGCACCACTGAACAGTTTTTCCAGCTCATCGATGATGCGCCCATTGCCGCGCACCGGTCCGTCCAAGCGCTGCAAATTGCAGTTGACCACCCACACCAGGTTGTCCAAACCCTCGCGGGCAGCCAAGGTGAGCGCACTCATGGACTCGGGCTCGTCCATCTCGCCGTCGCCAAACACGCCCCACACCTTGCGCTCACCACCGCTGAGCAATTGGCGGTGCGCCAAGTAGCGCATGAAGCGCGCGTGGTAGATCGAACTGATGGGGCCAATGCCCATGGAGCCGGTGGGGAACTGCCAAAAATCGGGCATCAGGTATGGGTGCGGGTAGCTCGACAAGCCCCGCGCGCCCTCGCCCGTGCGTGCGTGCGGGGCGCAAATTTCTTGCCGGTAATGGCGCAAATCAGCTTCTTCCAAACGGTCCTCTAAAAAAGCACGGGCATACACCCCGGGTGCGCTGTGGGGCTGAAAAAACACCAGGTCACCCAAGTCGGTGTCGCTGCGCGCGCGAAAGAAATGGTTGAAGCCGGTCTCAAACAAATCGGCCGCGCTGGCGTAACTGGCGATGTGCCCACCGAGCTCGCCATAAGCCTGGTTGGCCCGCACCACCATGGCCAAAGCATTCCAGCGCATGTACGAGGCCAAACGCTCCTCCATGGCCAAGTCACCTGGAAACACCGGTTGGCGGTCCACCGAAATGGTGTTGACGTAAGGGGTGACCAAATCGGGCTGCCAGCCAATGTGCTGACCGCGCGCCAACTGCGCCAACTCGTCCAAGATGAAACGCGCGCGCTCGGGCCCATGGGTGTGGACCAGCGCACTGAAGGCGTCGCGCCACTCGGCGGTTTCGCTGGGATCGGAATCGCCTGCGCTCGCGGACCAAGGGCTCATGTGAAGGGGAATGGGTGCATTCATGCACCAGATATTAGGCCCAAGGGCGCAATATTTTGTGTTTAATTGAGGGTTATCGGCATGAATCACGGCATTTAATGCTTTTATTTTTGTATTATTCAGCACATGAAGCTAGACACAACCGATTTGCGCATACTCGCCGAGCTGCAAACCAATGGTGCTTTGTCCAACGTCGAATTGGCGCGCCGGGTGCATTTGTCTCCCTCGCCCTGCTTGGCGCGGGTCAAGGCCTTGGAGCACAACGGCGTGATCGACCGCTATGTGGCCCTGGCCAACGCGGCCTCGCTGGGCTTGGGGCTGAATGTGTTCATCAGCATCAGCCTCAAAGAGCAAAGCAAGGCCGCTTTGGCCGAGTTTGAGCAGCGCATCGCAGAACACGATGAAGTGATGGAGTGCTACCTGATGACCGGTGACTCCGACTACCTGATGCGCGTGGCCTTGCCGGACATCGCGGCATTGGAAAAGTTCATCTTGGAGCAACTCACGCCGATCTCAGGCATCGAAAAAATCCGCTCCAGCTTTGCCCTGAAACAAGTGCGCTACAAAACCGCCTTGCCGTTGCCGGTGGCTTGAAGCACTGGGGCGACTGGCGGGGCTTCAGCCGCTTTACAAATCCAGCGTCAGTTCGGCACCTTTGCAGCCTGAGCAGCAAATCATCATGGTTTTGTTTTGCGCTTGTTCGTTGGGCGTGAGGATCAGGTCTTTGTGGTCCACCTCGCCGCTGATGACGCGGGTTTCACAGGCGCCGCACACGCCTTCCATGCACGAGTACGACACGCTCACGCCGTTGTCGAGCAAGGTGTCCAAGATGCTGGCCCCGGGGGCCACGGTGAAGCTGCGGGCGCTGCGCGCCAAGTGAACCTGAAAGCCGCCCGCGGGCGGGGCCGCCGGTGCGGCCGAAAAATGCTCCCAATGCACCTGCTCGGGGGGCCGTTGGCTGGCAGCGGCTTGATAAGCCGCCAACATGGGGGCCGGGCCACAGGCGTAAAAGTGGGCGTCCGCCGGTGCAGCGTTGAAGATGGCGGCCAAGTCCAGCATTTTTCCACCGGGCTCTTGGTCAAAGTTCAAGAGCAGTTGACCCAAGCCCCCCGAGGCGGCTTGCAAAGCTTGCAAATGGGCCACAAAAGCAGCCCGCGCACGGGTGCGGGCGCTGTAGTGCATCACCCACGGGGTTTGGCGCTGGTTGAGTTGCGCGACCATGGCGACCAATGGGGTGACACCAATGCCACCCGCGATCAACACCACCGGGGCTTGGCCTTCGACCAAAGCAAAGTGGTTGCGCGGGGCTTGCACCTGCACACGGTCGCCGACCTTGAGTTGTTGGTGAATCCAGGCCGATCCGCCCCGGCTTTGCGGGTCTTTTTGCACCGCCACCCAATACCGGTGGGCCTCACCCGGCGCATTGAGCAACGAGTAACTGCGGGTCAGGCCTTGGGGCAAGACCCAATCGATGTGGGCCCCGGCACTGGCCGGGGGCAAGGGCGACAGGTCGGGGGCGCGCAGGTCGTAGGAGTGGACACCTTCGGCCTCCCAGGTGACCGATTTGACAAAAAGTTCAAGCATAGGAACAAGGATAACAAGCCCGCCCCTGACACAGGGCACGGGCAAATAAAAACAACTGTGAGAGGAGGTCTGTTCAGCCCGCTTTGACAGCAGGTGCCACAGAGCGCAGCCACCGGGTGGCGGCTTGGCGGGTGATCAAGGGCTTGGCTGCGGCCAAAAAGGTCTGGGTGTGGGCCCAGCCCATGTGCACCTTGAAGGCCTCTTCGCTGGCGTACACCTCATAGAGCAAAATTTTGCTGGGGTCTTCCATGCCACGCACCACATCAAATTGATAGCAACCGGCTTCATTGGCCACCGAGGCATGGGCATTGATATCGATCAAGCGGTTGAACTCGTCCAGGCACTCGGGCTTGACATCGAACTCCACCACCAAAACAAATTTATTCACGTTGCGCTTCCTTTTTTGACAAAAAACATTTTTACGCGGCGTGGACCACAAAGTCCATCGCCACCAAGGCTTCACGGGGCAACTCCGACACCCCAACCAAAGAACGGGTCGGGATGTGGGGGGCCTCAAAAAACTCCGCATAAACCTTTTCAAACCGACCACCAAACCGGTTCATTTGGCGCAGGTGCACGGTCACGGCCAGCACCTGCTGGCGGGACAGGCCTTGGCCTGACAGCAGCTGATCGAGGTTGCGCATGATGTGGCGCGACTGTTCTTCCACCGACTCGGCCAAAGCTTTGCTGGGGTTTTCCAAGTCAAGGGGCAGCACCCCATTGACCCAGGCCAAGCCAGCGGCACTGACCAGGGCAGCGCCCACCGGGGCGCCCGGTGCATCTCTGTGGGGAACAACTTTGCGGTTCATGATCTGGCGTCTCCGGTTTTTTTATTTGGCACCCACGTGGGCCATGGATTGCAATATCTCGCGCACCTTTTTCTCCACCGCGCGTTCGCGCTCGACGGGGGGCAATTGGTCAAACTCCACAAAGCACAGCGCCGCCTCACGGCCAAATTGGGCCAGGCGTTGCGGATCATCCAAGTCCACATCGGCCGGCACACGCATGACCACCTCGTGCGCATAGGTGCTCACGGGCTTGTTGGTCGTCAAGCGCGGTTGCGCCGGCACTTGGCCCTCGGCCGTGGTGCGGATGGCATTGGCCAACAAGCGGCGAAACAACACCACGCCCCGATCGGTTGTGCCCAGGTGTTCGGCTTTGCGGTTGGCCACCGCGCCTTGGGTGACCACGGCATCAAAGTCGCCGGGCTCGCGCTGGCGCTCCGCATGCGGCCGGTCTTGGGTTTGGCCAATGAAGGGGATTTGGTCGACACCAAAATCGTCCCGGGTCATTTTGCGCACCCCCGCGTTGTAGCTGTTGAGGTGGGCAAAGCCCATGTAAAACGAGTTGTGGTCGTCCACCGCCACCGCCCAGCGGGTCAAGAAGGGGCGCAGGCCTACGCTCTCTGAGTCAACGCGATTGGCCCCATTCGGAAACTGCCCCATGTTGGGCAAGATGATGTCACTGGAACGCACAAACACATAGTCGCCCACCTTGCGCGTGGCCATGGACAAAAAGCCCAGCGGCGTTTCTGGGAAATCCAGTTGCGGCAATACCTTGAAGGCAGGAGAAAACTGCTGCCCCGCCACGATGGCGTGCAAATAAGCGTTGTGAATGGGGTCAGAACCGTTCTCCACAATTTGCACCCAATTGCACGGCAAGTTCATGCGAAACGGCACCACCTCGTTGTCATCGGGGTTGTCCACGCAGTCATAGGTGGGGAACACGGGCTCGGCATCCACTGGCCCCATGTAAGCAAACAACAGCCCCTTCCACTCATGGATGCGGTACGCGCCTTGCACAAAGTTGGACTTGATGCGGCTGGTGGGTGGCTCGGCCGGGGTGTCGAGCACGGTGCCGTCCACATCGAAGTGCCAGCCGTGGTAACAACAGCGAATGCCGCGCTCGGCCACGATGCCGTATTCCAGCGATGTGCCACGGTGGATGCAATGGCGGTGCAGCAAACCCAACTGGCCCGAGCCATCGCGAAACACCACCAAGTCTTCGCCCAGCAAGCGCACGGGCACCGGCAGGTCTTTGAGTTCGGACGCCAGCAAAAAGGGGTGCCAATAGCGGCGCAGGTATTCGCCGCCGGGGGTGCCAGGGCCGACCTGGGTGATGAAACTGTCGTCGTTGGGAACAGGCCGGTTGTGGTAACCGCTGAAGGGCCTCAACTCGCGCGCCGATGCCGGTTTGGATGGTTCTGTCATGCGCTGTCTCCTTTGCGCGGCGATGCTATGCCAGGCGCTTGATTAAGTCAATCAATTGATTTAGAGTCCGCGCATGATTTCCACTGCATCCACGATGGACCCTGTCGCGCCCAACGAATTGGGTCGCGGCCCGCTGGCCCGTGCCGCCCTGATCCAAGCCGGCGTGCAGGTGTTTGGCGAAAACAGCTTGGCCAGCGCCACCACGCGCGAGATTGCCCAATTGGCGGGACAAAACATTTCGGCCATTGCCTATTACTTTGGCAACAAAGAGGGTTTGTATTTTGCGGTGGCCCATCACATTTGCGACACCTTGGTGGAACGCCTGGGGCCCTTGCTCGACGAGATCGAGGCCCAACTCGGCCAGGGCACCCAGGAGCCTGAAGTTTGCTTGCATCTGTTTGGTCGCCTGATTGGCGCGAGTTTGTCCACCTACCAAGAAATGCTGACCGTGACCAGCATTGTGGTCAAGGAGCAAATGCACCCGACCAAGGCTTTTGACATCTTGTATGAAGGTTGCCTAGAGCGTTTACACCAAGTGGGCGCGCGCTTGATCGAGGCCTACACTGGCGAGCCCCCTGGCCAGCAAGAAACGGTGTTGCGCTTTCATGCCTTGCTGGGCCAGAGTTTGGCCTTTCGCTTTGCGCGCGAAACCATTGTGCGACGCGCCGGATGGAGCGACATTGGCCCCGAGCAGGTTGCATTGATCGAGCGCGTGGTCACGGAACAAGTTTGCGACGCTTTGCGGGGCTTGCGCTGGCGCCGCCAAGGCACAGACCCGCGTTGAGCACCTGGGCCACGGCTTGAACGACACTTTTCTTTTATAAAAAACCTTTCACTGGAGACTCCCCCATGATCCGACGCCGCCTCACCTTGCTGGCCTTGCTGTGCGCGCCTTTGATGGCCTGGTCTCAGGCTTATCCCACCAAGCCCATCCGCTTGGTGGTGCCATACGCACCCGGCGGTGCCGTGGACGCGCTGGCGCGGCCGGTGGCCCAAAAACTCAGTGAAATATTGGGCCAGCCGGTGATCGTGGACAACCGCCCCGGCGCCAACGCCACCTTGGGCGCTGACAACGTGGCCCGCTCCAGCCCTGATGGCTACTCGATTGTGCTGACCTCCATCGTGCATTACCTGGTGCCGTTTTTCTCGAAAAACGTGCCCTATGACACGATGAAAGACTTCACCCCCATCGCCCAAGTGGCGATCACACCCAACATCTTGGCGGTGCACCCATCGCTGCCGGTCAACTCAATCAAAGAGCTGATTGATTACGCCAAAAAGAACCCCGGCAAACTTTTTTATGGCACCACCGGCGTGGGCTCGACCCACCACTTGGGTGGCGTGCTGTTTGCCCAAATGGCCAACATCAGCTTGGAGCACCTGCCCTACAAAGGCGGCAGCCCCACCATCAACGACGCACTGGGCGGGCAAATACCTGTTGTCATCCTCACCTCCCCCACCATCTTGCCCCACGCCAAAGCCGGACGTTTGCGCGCCCTCGGCGTGATCGAAGGCAAGCGCGCACGCTCCTCACCCGATGTGCCTTCGATTGGCGAGACGGTGCCCGGCTATGCCGTGCCCGACACCTGGTTTGGCGTGCTGGGGCCAGCCAATATGCCCAAGCCCATCGTGGACAAGCTCAATGCCGCATTCCGCCAGGCCATCAACACGCCCGAGATCAAACAACGCTTAGAGGCCGGGGGTTATGAAATCACCGGCACCACCAGCGCCGACGAGTTCACCCAATCGATCAAGGCCGACACCGAAGTGTTTCGCAAGATCGTGGTCTCGGCCGGGATCAAACCCGAATGAAGCGCCGCGATCTGTTGGCCGCAGCGGTGGCTGGGGGCTTGAGCGCTTCCAGCAGCTGGTCCCAAAACTACCCGAGCAAAGCAGTCCGCCTGGTGGTGCCCTACGCACCAGGTGGTGGCTTGGATGTGTTCAACCGGCCCCTGTCCATCAAGCTGGCTGAACTGATGGGCCAATCGGTGGTGATCGAGAACCGCGCTGGGGCTTCGGGCGTCATTGGCGCCGATGTGGTGGCCAAGTCGGCCGCAGATGGCCACACCATCTTGAGCGCTTTTTCGTCGCAAATTTTGCAGCCCCATGTGCTCAAAAGCGTGCCCTTTGACAACCAGCGCGACTTCACACCCATCTTGGAAGCGGCGCGTGCGCCGATCGCCATCGTGGTCAACCCGGCGTTGCCTGTGCAATCGATGAAAGAGCTCATCGCCTACGCCAAAGCCAACCCCGGCAAAGTGGGCTATGTGACCGCTGGCTCCAACACCTCCCAACACCTGACCGGCCTGATGCTCGAAAAAGTCACCGGTGCACAACTGATCCACGTGTCCTACAAAGGGGGTGGCCCTGCGCTCACAGACCTGTTGGGTGGCCAGGTGCAAATGGGCATCTTGGTGCTGGGCCCCATCATGCAACACGTGCAAAGCGGCAAACTGCGCGCGCTGGCCGTGATCGAATCCACCCGCGCCAAAGCCGCGCCGCAAATTCCCACCCTGGAAGAAGCTGGTTTTGGCGGTGCCACCATGCCCGACACTTGGATTGGTTACTTTGGCCCGCGCGGCCTGGGTGCGCCCATCACGCGCCAGCTCAATGGCTGGATCCAACAAGCAGCCCAAGCCAACGACGTGCGCCCGCGCCTGGAAGCCGCGGGTTATGAGGTGGGCGGCGGCACACCAGAACAATTTGCCGACAAGATCCGCCAAACCAATGACAACTACCGCCGCATCGTGGCGGCGGCCGACATCAAACCCGAATAAGCCCCAAGGAACCCCATGAAACTCGCCACCTTTATCGATCCCTCACAACACACCGTCATTGGTGTGGTCGACACCACCAGCCACACTGTGCTGGCGTTGCAAGCCGCACACCGCCAACTCAAGGGCAGTGACAGCCCGCATTTGGTGGACATGCTGGCCTTGATGGACGGCACAGAGCCCGCCTTGGCCCTGGCCCGTGAAATCGAACACCTGGGTGCCGGTGCAGGCCCGCACCGCCATGCCCTGGCCAGCGTCAAGTTGCTCGCCCCCGTGCCCGTGCCGCGCCAAATTCGCGACTTCAACAATGCCGAGGACCACATGCGCAACGCCCCAGCTGGCATGCAAATGCTGGTGGCGCGCATGAAGGGCCAGCCCGTGCCCGCGCGCAGCGATGTGCAAGTGAGCATCCCCGACGTCAACTTCGCCCAACCTATTTTTTACATCAGCAACCGCTTCAATGTGGTGGGCACCGAGGCCACCGTCGAGTGGCCCAGCTACAGCGAATGGTTTGACTACGAAGGCGAGTTTGGTTTCTTCATTGGCAAGGGCGGTAAAAACATCAGCAAAGCGGATGCCCCCAAACACATCTTTGGCTACACGGTGTTCAACGACTTCTCAGCGCGCGACAAACAAATCCGTGAAATGGAAGGCCGCATGGGCCCGACCAAAGGCAAGAGCTTTGACACCGGCAACGCCATGGGCCCGTGGATCGTCACCGCCGACGAAATCCCCAATTCGCGCGACCTGAAAGTGCAAGTGCGCGTCAACGGCGAGGCGTGGGGCAACAGCTCCACGAGCAGCATGATCCACAGCTTTGAGGACATGATCGCCTACATCTCTGAATGCGAAACCCTGCACGTGGGCGAGTTTTTCGGCAGCGGCACCATGGCCGGTTGCTGCAGCTTGGAGTGCGACCGCTGGATGAAAGACGGCGATGTGATCGAAGTCGAGTTCGAGCGCATCGGTGTGCTGCGCAACCCGGTCAAGCGGCTGAAAAAGTAAATCGCTTGGCGATCGGCCGGCGCTCTGACGGGTCAGTTCAAACGCTCACACCCCACCCGAGACATCCACCACCGCGCCGGTGGAATAAGAAGACGCGTCGGACACCAACCACGCAATGGCTTGGGC
>Ga0114960_10001673_pt1 | contig 17635 bp, 20 predicted proteins | sample C_130625_MF_Meta_FD_92637 | JGI IMG/M metagenome (GOLD analysis project Ga0114960, IMG submission 92637) | Freshwater microbial communities from Lake Croche, Canada to study carbon cycling - C_130625_MF_MetaG | ecosystem: Environmental > Aquatic > Freshwater > Lake | place: Lake Croche, Canada... | reverse complement strand
CAGGTGTCGGTGACGCGGTTCATATGGCGCTCGAGCAGGGCCACCTCGTCCGCACCCGTAAGGTCGCGGTAGTTCGGCACGCGCTCGTAGAAATCATGGGCAACCAAATTGAAAACATCTTCCTCGAGGTTCGCACCCGTGCAGCAGATCGCGTGGACCTTGTTCTGACGGATCATCTCAGCCAGCGAGAGGCCGAGTTCAGCGGTGCTCATCGCTCCGGCGATGGTCATGAACATGGAGCCGCCCTTTTGGAGGTGTGCGGTGTAGGAGTGGGCGGCATCCTTCAGTGCAGCAGCATTGAAGTGACGGTAGTGGTGCTCGATGAAATGGGAGATGGGGCCTGTTATGGACATATGAAAGATGGAAAGGCTGAAGGCTAAAGGCGAAAGGTCTTAAAAAGCAACCCGCTGGCAAAGAAAAAGGCCGTAACGGTTACCCGATACGGCCTTTGAGAAGGAGAATGACCTGGGGATCAGTTGTTGATCTTGTTCTGAATCTTATCAGCTGCCTTGGTGAGGTCGCGTCCGCCGGCGCTGACGTCCTGTCCGACACCCTTGACGGTGTTGCAGGCAGAAAGTGAGAGTGAGGCTATAGCTACTAGTGTGAGGGAGAAGAGGTATTTCATAGGTCTAAATCAATTCCAAAAAAAATTCATTCTGTCGATGGCAAGATATCTTGCAGAATAAATAGCATAAGATGCATCTGAGATGATCGCTATCCTCAAGAGTAAGGGAATCTGAATGGAGGCGGGGGACGGAATCGAACCGTCGCATGGGGCTTTTGCAGAGCCCGGCCTTACCACTTGGCTACCCCGCCGTTACCATTTCAGGTTTTTTAGACTAATCACAAATCAGAGACGTGTACAATCGGGATATCTGAAGTAGGAAGCTGACACTCATTTTATCCTCCTGTTTCACTCAGTCTTGGCGCGTGGATCTCCTTGAGACGTTTCAGGGGAAGATGATGTGGCTGATCCAGCGAAGGATCCGCGCTCAGGATTCTGGATGCTTCAAGAGAAGCGACGGCAATAAGATCGCTATCCCTATAGAGATCGGCAATACGCAGTGGAGGAAGTCCGCTCTGCTCTGTGCCGAGGATATCCCCCGATCCCCGAAGCCGGAGATCCTCTTCGGCCACGATGAATCCATCATTGGTTCTCTCAAGAATGGCTAGACGCTCCATGGCCTCGGATCTTCCGCTTCCTTCGATCAAGACACAGGTTGATGTATGACTGCCCCGTCCTATCCGACCTCGGAGTTGGTGGAGTTGTGCAAGGCCAAAGCGCTCGGCATTCTCAATCAGTAGAAAGGTGGCATTCGGAACATCCACTCCGACCTCGATCACGGAGGTGGTCACCAGAACCTTCGCCTTTCCGCGAACGAATCTCTCCATCACCTCTTTTTTCTCCTCCGCACTCATCCTTCCATGCAGTAGATCACAAGGGAATGGAGTGAGTCGCTCACGCCAGGAAGCGATCTCGGCTTGAGCCGCCTTTGCCTCAAGCTTCTCTGATTCCTCGATCAGGGGATAGACGACATAGGCTTGACGTCCATTTTCCAGCTGGCCCTTGAGGTAAGCGATGATCTCGGTGAGTTTCTCAGAGGTACGCGCCGCGGTACGCAGGGTTCCACGACCCGGTGGCTTCTCATCAAGGATCGAGAGATCGAGGTCGCCGTAAATTGTCTGGGCCAGCGTCCTCGGAATAGGAGTGGCAGTCATCACGAGCACATCTGGGGCCGAGGAAGAGTTCGCCAAGCGGGTGCGCTGGAGGACGCCGAACTTGTGCTGCTCGTCGATGACGACGAGACCCATTCCCCGAAGTGCTGATTCGTTATGCAGCAATGCATGGGTTCCGATCAGTATTCCGGGGTGCTTGGTCGCTGATAGTGTTTTTACCGGTTTCGGTTTTCTGGCTCCCATGAGTAACTCCACCGGGATGCCCAGTGGCTCGAACCAGTGCTGGAAATTCCTGAAATGTTGCTCGGCCAGGATCTGGGTGGGGGCCATGAGGATGGCAGGGTAACCCGATCCGACTGCGTTAAGTATTGCCGCCGCAGCAACAACGGTCTTTCCGGAGCCGACATCCCCCTGAAGTAATCGGGACATTCTGTGGGTTCGACCCATATCCTCATGGATGGTGGCGACAGCCTCCTGCTGGGTACTGGTGAGTCTGAAGGGGAGTGCCTTCAGGAAGCGGGAGAGAAGTTCACCCTGAGATACTTTTGCCGCGCCGCGTGGTTTGCGTGCCTCATTCCTGCGGATGGTGACAAGCGTCTGAATCCCAAGAAGCTCACGAAGCGCAAGTTCCCGTCGTGCAGATTCGATTTCCTCGAGGGACTCGGGAAAGTGAATGTTTCTAAGGGCCGAGCCCCAGTCGACTTCCTGATGCTGCAGTGGATCGATCCACCCCCGCCAGTCAGTCTCGCTCAATGCACGGTGAATGAGGCCCCGGATCACGCGCACGCTGATTCCCTCGCCGGCTGGATGAACCGGAACGATGCGGTCAAGATGGATGCTCTCACGATCATCCTCCGTGACCACTTCGAACTCCGGGTGCTCCATGCAGAGCCGCTTCCCGCGTAGGCGTACCTTGCCGTGGACGATAAGTCGTGCTCCCGTCAGGATACTCCTCTGAACATGAAACAGATTAAACCAACGGAGCGTGATCAATGCTGAAAAGGCTGACCCAGGAGTCTCCTCGATCTCGGCTTCAAAGCTGCGCATTCTTCCAAAGCGACGAAAAACTGTCTTGCCCACAGTACCGCTCAGACAAAAGGAAGACTCGCCTGCTACATCGGGGAAATGATCGAAGCGTTTCCGATCCTCGTGACGCCTAGGGTAGTGCTCGAGCAGTCCTCGAAGTGTTGTGATCCCGAGTTTACCGAGAGCAGTGAGTTGAGGACGTCGGATCCATCCCAGTTCTTCGAGCGAGATCGCAGGGGCATGGGGAGGAAGAGCAGTCGGTTTCTTCCCATTGCAGGGTTTCTTTATAGACTTTGGCTTGGCCACCTTAACGGGCTTCTGATCCAAGGCCATGGCTAGGCCGTCTCAGCTGTGGAGGTCCGGATGGCAACAATCTGAATCTGGGCTTCATCGCGTCCCTGCCATGTGTTCCTGTTCACGGTATAGGCGACATCCCAAGGGGGACGGGGCAGTGCATCCAGCGAAGCATTGAACCAGATGGCATTGCGGCGACGACCTGAGCTTTTGAGTTCGAGACGCAGGTGCTTTTCCTTGAGAACACGTGGCGATGAGGAGGGACTGACGCCCCGCGAAAAGAGGAGAGGTTGAGCGTTCGAGGTTCCGAAGGGTGCCAGTCGGTCTTGGGTATCAAGCCAATGATCGTCGACCAGACCGAGGTCGAGTTCAGCATCGAGTCGGAGTCGGGGTATCAGATCCTCGTCGCTGATGAGTTGGCGGGTTGCTGATTCAAAGCGCTCGCGGAGTTCTTCGAGATTCGATTCTTGGAGACTCAACCCTGCAGCCATGTCGTGGCCGCCAAACGCATCGAGCAATTCGGAACATCGTCCGAGAGCCTCAACCAAGGGAAGGCCCTCGATGCTGCGGCCGCTTCCCTTGCCGACTCCGGTTTCGTCGAATCCAACGATCAGTGTTGGGCGGTGCCATCGTCGAGCAATTCTCGATGCCACGATCCCTACCACACCCTGATGCCAATCCCTCTTACCTGCCACGATCGTGGCGTGACGTCCGGGATCAAAGTTGCCTGCAACCCATTCCTCAGCCTGGTGGGTGACATCCCTCTCGACGGCTTGCCGCTCCCTGTTCTGCTGGTCAAGTTGGGCCGCGATCCGCGTCGCCTCGTTGGCATCATCGGTGAGGAGAAGAAGGAGTGCCTCCGTTGCGCTGCCTAGACGACCCGCAGCATTGATCCTGGGGCCGATCTTAAAACCGATATCGGAGGGGCTGTAGGGAGCAGATGCTCCGGCAACATGGAGCAGGGCATGCAGGCCAGCCCAGCGAGATTGGGAAAGCTGGCGCAGGCCCGCCTTGACGAAGATACGGTTCTCCCCCACAAGAGGGACGATGTCGGCCACTGTGCCGACGGCCACGAGGTCGAGAAAATCGCGGAGATCAACGTCATCGATCGGTTGAACCTTTTGCATTGCATGACAGAGTTTGAAGACAATCCCGGCACTGCAGAGGTAGTGGAAGTCTGCTCCGAGCTTCGGGTTGACCAGGGCCGCGCAGAGGGGGGCCACGGTCTCAACTTCGGGTTCGTGGTGGTCGAGGACGAGGAGTTCGCAGCCGGCCTTCCTAAGTTGCTCAGCCTCTTTACGGGAGTTGGTACCGCAGTCGATCGCCACAACAAGGCTCGGCATGTTCTCCCGGAGGCAGCGACCGACACCTTGGGAGCTGAGGCCGTAACCCTCCTTTGCCCGATCCGGAATGAAGCACTCCACATCGGCTCCGGCGAGTCGAAGATATCTGCAGAGAATTGTCACTGAAGAAACCCCGTCCACATCGTAGTCTCCGTAGAGAGTGATTCGTTCTTTTAAGCGGACTGCTTCGTTCAGGCGTGTCACCGCTTCAGAGATGCCTGGAATCTCCTCGGGAGGCCGTAGGCTGGCCAGTCTAGGATCAAGGAAGAGTGTCGCCTCATCCGGAGTTGAGAATCCCCTAGCGCTCAGGAGAATCGCCACCACGTCTGGAATCCCCAACTCTACCGCAAGACGCCTCGTCGGAACTGCATCAGGAGTGGCAGGTAGGATCCAGCGGCGTTGCATGGAGGTAAACTATCCCCAGATGCGACTGCTGGCAATTTTCCTATAACTGACCGCTGGAGTAGGCAAGGGTGGCAAGGCTTGCGGCAATGGACTGATCGCACTCCGCCTTAGTAGCCATGGCCTGAGCCAGTGAGGTGCGGGCGTTCAGAACATCCTGAATCTGAGTCCTGCCAAGGTTGAAGCTTGCCATCAGCGAGTCGTAAGAGGACTGACTAGCCTTGAGAAGATCATCAGCCGACTGCTTTCTCTGAATTGATGCCTTGGCACTGGTATAAGATCGCCAGACCGTGGCAACGGCTTCCTCGCGGGCAAGAAGGACGGCCAGAAAGTAATCGTGCTTGGGTGAGAACTTTGGGGTGAGTTCTGACTCCGGAAGCTTCAATTGAAGGCGTGCATTGATATCCCCGTTGGATGCATCAAAGGACATGAGGTTGATGACCTAGAGCGGGTCCGCCCCTTTAGTGAATGCGCTCTCCGCATCGCTCGAGATGATGCTCGAGAGCACTACGGCTAAGAGCAGACTGAGATTTCTCAAGCTTCCTCGAATAGGGAGGGTTTTACTTGTGATCATTTTCCGATGAGTGCGAGCTCTTTTCCGTGATGGCAAAGATCAAGCCAGAAACGACGAAAACGCCGTGTAGAATGATCATCCCGAACATCTTCCATCTGAAGAAACTCATTTCGTCGGCGGATGCCGTGTGGTCGATCGAGCCAAGGTCGATGAAGATCTTCAGCAGCTCAATGGAGGATATGGCTACGATCGATCCGATGATCTTCTGCTTGAGTCCGCTATAGTCGATATGACCCATCCAGGAAGGGCGGTCGACGTGGTGCTCAGCCACATCAATCTTTGAGACAAAGTTCTCATAACCGGCAAAAATAATCATCAGGAGTAGGTTCCCCACGAGAACCACATCAACCAACTCCAGCACTGCTATCACCATCAACTGAGTGGTTAGCGAATCAAAGTGGGTTAGGAGATGCCAGAACTCCTGCACGAACTTGAGGCCGATGATAGGAAGGGTCAGAACAAGGCAAAAATAAAAGGGTGCCAGGATCCAACGACTGGCGAAGATCCCCTTTTCAAAGAAACTTTGGAATGAGTTTAGCATAATTCCAAATAATGGGACCGATCTGAATCCCTCTGGAAGCTAAAAACCCCCGCTATTTGAGGTTTCTACTAATGGACAGGTTGCTTCCCCCTTGCCTTGGGGCCTTGACAAAATAAACTGCATCCATGCGTGTAGGACTTGCAACAGATCACGGTGGGTTTGAACTCAAGGAGGAATTGATCGCCCAACTCAAGGCCGCTGGCCATGAAGTTGTGGATTTTGGAGCCCATCAACTCAATCATGATGATGATTATCCCGATTATGTAACCCCCTTGGCACATGCCGTTGTAACCGGTGAGGTAGAGCGCGGCATCGCCATTTGTGGGAGTGGGGTGGGCGCCTCCGTTTGCGCTAACAAGACGCAAGGGGTTCGCGCTTGCCTCATTCACGATCATTTTTCAGCCAAACAGGGCGTCGAGGATGACCACATGAATATTCTCTGCATGGGTGGACGTACTGTTGGGCCTTGCGTGGCATGGGATCTGGTAGAGACCTTTCTGAATTCTCATTACAGTCAGGAACCCCGCCACCTGCGCCGTCTGGGGAAAGTGGCCTTACTTGATTCCAGGAAGGCTTGAGCACCACTCTTACCAGTCAGTTGGGGGGGGCTAAAGGAGATTGGATTCGTTGCCCCAACTGTGATGCTTCCTGTCGGGAGCGTGAGCTTTCATCCGGAGAGGAGCTGCGTTGCACGCGGTGTGGGGCCACGGTCCTCCAGTTCACGGGCAGAAAAACCCTTCAGCCTGCGCTGGCACTTTCGGTTGCCGGGCTTCTGGCTTTGGTCCTCGCTAATAGCAGCCCCGTCTTGGTTTTCTCGGTCGCTGGGAGGGATCAGTCCGGGTACATCATCACCGGCGTCAGAGAACTCATTGCCCAAGGATACTGGCCAATTGCCGCATTGGTCTTTTTTGCAGGAATTCTTGCTCCCCTTCTGTATCTCACGTCGGTGGCCTATGTCTCTTCGGCATGTTGCTTCCATGTCCGCTTGCCACGACTTGTCGACTTGATCCGATTAAGCGAACAGATGGAGTCTTGGAATCTCGTTCCCGTCTACTCAATCGCCACGGTGGTTTCGGTGGTGAAGCTCAGAATGCTCGGAGGGGTGCAGTGGGAGTTTGGTGCGCAATGGGTTCTGGCTCTGGCGGTAATTTCGCTTTTCGTACAACAGACATTCAATCACCGCTTGGTAACAGAGCGCTTAATATCCATGGGGGTCGAGCCTTGAAGATCAACAACAAACTCCGTGTCGAACTCGCCCGAGCCCTTGTGGTAACGGCGGCCCTGCTCTACATCCCCTCCAACATCATGCCGGTCATGACCATGACAATCGTCGGAAAGACGGAACCGCTCACGGTACTCGGGGGAGTCTATGAGCTGTATGATTCCGGCCTGCCTCTGATCGCCGGAGTGGTCTTCCTCGCGAGTTTTGTGGTTCCTTTTCTCAAGATCGCCGCCTTGGGATGGATCCTGTTTTTACATGGGACGCCGCGGCTCAGGGAAAGAAGGAACGCGCTCCACCACATTGTTCACAAGGTCGGAAGTTGGTCGATGATCGATATCTTTCTGCTTGCCGTCTTGGCGGCGGTGGGACAACTCGGCTCTCTTGCCGCTGTCACAGCGGAATCTGGTGCCATCTTTTTCTGCATCGTGATGATCAGTTGCCTGCTTGCGGCGGAAATTTACAAGCCGCGTCTGATATGGGAGACTACAACCACCTGACTATGAGCACCGAAACCTCAGCCACCACGCGTCCCCCGAACGATCATGGCGTGATCGCCCCGCGGAGTGGATTCCGAATCTCTTGGGTTTGGCTTTTCCCGATCATGGCTGCGCTGGCCGCCGGTGCCATGTTCTTCAAAAACTGGAGGGATGAGGGACCAACGGTTTACGTTGAGTTCACCTCGGCGCCGGGAATGAAGCCCGAGAAGACATTACTCTACTACCGGGGCGTCGTCGCTGGAATAGTCACTGGAGCGGAGCTCGACAAGACTCTCGACAAGGTACTAGTCCGGGTGCGTCTTAAAAAATACGCCGAGGATCTTGCGCGACAGGGAACGATCTTTTGGATTGATCAACCGGTTTTCAACCTCACAAAGCCCTCCGGTATCCAGTCCCTCATTGACGGGAATTCCCTTCAGGCCAAGAAGGGATATGGGAGTCCCTCCTACTTTTTCGTTGGAAGTAACGAGATCCCAATTGATCCACTTGAGGCTGATACGCTAGTTGTCAGGCTTAGGGCGCCCTCCATTCCTCTTGTTGAAGCGGGATCGGAGGTCTCTTTTCGGGGCCTGAGCGTGGGGACTGTCAGAAACAGGGGGGTCGATCAGAATGGCGAACCATATGTTGAAATCGGCTTTACCAAGCATTATCAGAATCTCGTCCGATCCAACGCCCGTTTCTGGGAGTTGACTCCATGGTCACTGCGAATCGGATCGGGTGTGTTCGAGCTCGATGTGGCCTCTCTGAAGACTTTCTTAATCGGAGGGATCGCCTTTGATTACTTCGGTCCCCAGGGTGAACCAGCCGTCACTGGAAACACCTTCACCGTCTTCCCCAGTGAGGAAGCGGCCAAGGCCGTTTCAGAGCCGCTGACCTTGGAGTTCAAAAACGGGCAGGGACTCTGCGAGGGCTTGACCCAGATTCGCTATCTGGGACTCCCCGTGGGATTGGTCGAAAAAGTAGTGCCACAGCAGGGGAAGGTCATTGTCACGGCGAGATTGCGCGCAGGTTATGATTACCTCCGCCGTAGGGGTTCGGTCTTCTCAATAGTCAGGCCTGAAATCGAACTTCAGAAGGTCAGTGGATTGGAGACGATCGTCAGCGGAATCTACATTGACTGCGTTCCCGGATCGGGAGACGGACTTGAGAAAAAGTTCCACGGATTGAATCAGGATGATGTGTTTCTGAGCGCGGATTCGATTGGCAACTTTGAAATCAAACTGACTACCCCTTCCACCAAGTTAACCCCGGGAACACAGATTCTTTATCGCGGCATGAAGGTGGGAATCATCACACGCAAGGCCTTGGACAAGGCGGGCAACAACGTGATTCTTACCGCCTCAATCGGAAAGGATTACGCCTCCCTGCTACGGGAAAATACCAGGTTCTGGAACATTAGCGGCGTCAAGATCTCCGGTGGACTCATCAACCTGAACGTTCAGGCTTCCGCCCTGGAAGGCAAGGGGCTTGGAGGGATTGAGTTTGCAACGCCTCCCGGTGACGAGGAGGGGGGAACGATTAAGCCGGGCCATATTTTCCCCCTCTACAACGGCCCTAAAAAAGAGTGGTTGGATTGGTTGCCCGCGATTTCTCCCACTCCGTGAGTGAATTTGGTGGTTTTTATCCCGCTTTCCATCGCCTGTGAAATCTCACTGTCAGGAGCTTTGCTTTGAGACTCCCTCGCGGCGTGCTTTCCTGAACATCACGCCGCAGATTACCGAGGCGCTTGCTCAGAGCGGTATCCGCGAGGGGCTTTGCTTGGTGAATGCGATGCACATCACGGCAAGTGTCTTCATCAATGATGACGAGTCTGGCCTCCATGCCGACCTTGAAAAATGGCTGGAAGGACTAGCGCCTGAAAAACCGCATTCCCAATACGCCCATAACGGTGCGGAGGACAATGCCGACGCCCATCTCAAGCGATCCATCATGGGTCGTGAGGTCCTGATCGCGGTGACCTCCGGTCGCCTTGATTTCGGACCCTGGGAGCAGATCTTTTACGGGGAGTTTGACGGACACCGCCCCAAGCGGGTCCTCGTCAAGATCATCGGCGAATAACGGTTCTTTTCGCGGATGTCCTCATTCCTTCAGAACCGCTGGATTGATGGCTTCGTGATCTTCAGTTTGCTGGCCGTCCTAGCAAGTGTTGTCGGTGCTCTTTGGAAACTCCTGAAGCCCCTGATCCCTGCACGGACTCCAAAGAGGTCGGAGGTTCTTTTTGAGTTGCAGCACGAACTCAAAACCAACCCCTCAATACTAAGGGCCACGGAGCTCCTCGCAGGCAGAGTTCCACACTCAACGATTGAGAGTATTCTAAGAACTTTTGGCGAGCCCTTGAGTGCCACGGAACTTTCCCTTCGGCAGGATCTCGCTCACCTCTTCGGACTATTGCAGAGGGTTGCCTTCGCCGTAAATGTCTCGAAGCTCATCTCGCGTGAGGAAGCCGAGTGCTTCAGTTGGTATTTTCGGGAAGTTCAGAAGCACCCGATCCTCAGCGACTATTTTTACAGTTCGGGATTTCTGGACCTCTGGGACTTTGCGCAAAGTTGGGCGGAGAAGTTCGAGACGGAGATCTGACGCAACTGCTCTTTTGCGGAGCTACTTGTTATTTTTTGACAACTGCTTCCTCCAGTCATCATCCGTCATCACAGTCCGGAAACCGACATTCAGGAGGCCGGTATCCGGAGAGGACTTCATCCGCGCAGCCGGTCTATAGCTTGCGCAGTACCCCGAGTTGCAGAGGAAGGATCCCCCTCTGTTGACCCGCTTCGGAGTCGCTGGATCATCAGGATCGTGACTATCGGTGGGACCGGTGGGATTAACGGCCAGCTTGGGCTGTGAGGAGATGGTCTTGTAGTAGTCATCTCGATACCAGTCGGAGCACCACTGCCAGACATTTCCGATCATGTTGTAGAGACCATAACCATTGGGCTCAAACGATTTGGCTGGAGCCGTGTAGAGATAGCCGTCGAAAGGCTTTTTCTCATAAGGGAACCCACCCTGCCACAGATTGGCAGGATGAAAGGTGTCGGAGGGTGATTGTTCTCCCCAGAGATAGTGCCGTGGAGGACCACCGCCCAGGCAGGCATACTCCCACTCTGCCTCGGTGGGAAGACGCTTGCCGGCCCACTTGCAGTAGGCCACGGCATCATCCCAAGAGACGTGCACCACGGGGTAGGCATCATCCTTGGGTTCCAAGTGGCTTTTCGGCCCGAAGGGATGTTGCCAGCTGGCGCCGGGAGTCCACTTCCACCAGAGAGAAGGGTCATTAAGCGAAACCGGGCCATCCGTCGGCACGAAGACCAGGGAACCGGCCACCAGCACATCGTCCGAGGGTTTGGGAGTCCCCGGGGGGAGTGTCTTCTTGATCTCTTCCCAGTCCGGTTTTTTTTCAGCGGTGGTGAGGTATCCCGTCACCTTCACGAACTTCCTGAACTCTGCGTTGGTGACAACGGTAGTGCCCATCCAGAAGCCATCAACTTTGACATGATGCAACGGAAACTCATCCTTGCGGGCATCCGATCCGATCCCCCCCATGACGAATTCCCCCGCAGGGACCCAGACCATGCCGTGAGGCCATGGTTTCGGTGGCCAGTGTGAGGTGTCCGGCCCATTGCCATTGCCCTTCCCAGAAGGGGAGGGCTTCACTCCATCCGATGCCAGGGATGAAAGGGCGTCAGGAGAAGTCGCTGCCTTAGCTCCAATCATCTGAGACACCCGTGTGGTCGGTGTGAGGCAGACATTGGTCTCGGTACCCTTCGCTGGGGAGGAAGCCCAGAGAAGTGCTCCCGTTGCCATGATTGGGCAAAGCCTGAACAAACTCCGTGGGAAGGGGATCATTCTCTTAGGAAGGCAGGCAACTGAACTGACCTTGGATTAAGCAAGCTCTGCGACCACCCGCGCGTAGGCCTCTTTCGGGTGATCAGCCGCAGTGATAGGTCTGCCGATCACAAGCCAGTCGGCACCTGCCTGAACGGCATCTCGCGGAGTCATGATGCGTTTTTGATCTCCTGCCGCTGCCCAGATCGGGCGGACTCCCGGAGTAACAATCCTCAGTCCCTCACCGAAGGATGCGCGTGCCGATTGGATTTCCTTTGGGCTGCAGACGATCCCGCTGATTCCAGATTGATGGGCCAGGCCGGCAAGCCTGAGAACCTGGGCCTCGGGATCGACATCAATACCCGTGGAGGCAAGTTGGAGTGTATCCATGCTGGTGAGCACGGTGACAGCGAGAAGGAGCAGATCTCTTCCGCCCTCCTCCGAGGCAGCCTTTGCGGCGGCCTCCATCATCATGGGTCCTCCGGAAGCGTGCAAGGTCGTCATCGCGACCCCGAGTCCGGCCGCAGAGCGGACCGCGTGCGCGACGGTATTGGGGATGTCATGGAATTTGAGATCCAGAAACACCGCGCTCCCACGACTCCTGATGGCCTTCACGACACTGGGTCCTTCGGCGGTGAAGAGCTCAAGCCCGATCTTACAGAGGGCAGGAGTTTCGCCCAGCGAATCTAGCAGGCGCAGTGCCCCATCCGTATCGGGAACATCAAGGGCAATGATGATTTTGTCTTGGGGTCGGGAGGGGAGTTTCACACGATGGGGAAATGAGCAGTGGTAATCACTCCATCACACTCGCCGCACCGGCCAAGATCAACCTTTCTCTGCGGATCCTCGGGAAGCGTCCCGACGGATTCCACGAATTGGAGACCCTCATGGTGCCCCTTACCGTTGCCGATGAGATCGAGATTGCTCACGGGCGAGGCAAGGAGATAACGCTCAATTGTAACGATCCGGATCTTCCCACGGGATCCGATAACCTCTGCGTGAAGGCCGTTGCGGAATTCCGTGAAGAAGTCGGGTTGGACGACGGTATCACCATCAGCCTACTGAAACGCATTCCCCACGGGGCCGGACTCGGCGGTGGGAGCAGTGACGCCGCCGCCGTCCTCAAAGGACTCAATGAGCTCTTCGATCATCCCCTGGTCGATGAGGAGCTCCACCGGATCGCCTCCCGACTCGGGTCCGACATCCCCTTCTTTCTGGGTGATGCGCCCTCATGGTGCCGGGGGAGGGGTGAGCTTCTTGAGCCTGCTGCTGGATTGCCCCAGCGCAAACTCCTCCTGATCAAGCCCCCCTTTCCTGTGTCCACGGTGTGGGCCTACAAAAAGCATGCCGAACTCAAGCAATCGGGCAGGCTGCCGGCGCAAGCCGAGCGTCAATCCCTTGGGGAACTCGAGATCTTCAATGACCTCGAAGCACCCGTCTTCGAGAAATACATCCTGCTCCCGGTCATGAAAGCCTGGCTGCGTCAGCAAGCGGCGGTCGAGTCTGCTTTCATGACAGGATCGGGCTCCACCATGGTGGCGGTCATGGGGCTTCATACAACCGACGACCTGCTCCTTAGCTTGAAAACAAAGATCGCCGAGGAGTATGGGGAAACCTGCTGGACATGCGTGACGACGTTCAGATTGCCCGGTTAAAAAAGTTTACTGCTGCCCACGGTATCCCTCTGGATCGATTTCAATTGTTTCGAAACCGATCCCGGTAAGCTTGAGAATCATCTTCTCCTTAATGGCCTTGAGAGCTCCCATCTCCCCGGGAGCGATCTGAATCTTGGCTCCCGGTCTATTTGTGGTATGGCCCTGCCCATCAGCAGGTGGCAGGTAGCGGACTCGGAAGACCTTGAATCCAAAGGAGCGTACGACGGCCTCCCCCTGCTCCACTTGATCCAGCACCTCGCGTGTCACCGGCGTCCCGTGGGGGATGCGGGAACTCAGGCAGGGTTGGGCGGGAGCATCGGCGGTTGGCAGACCAAGCTTACGGGAAAGTTCGCGAACGTCGGCCTTGCTGAGGCCCGCTTCTTTCAAGGGAGCAATCACGGAGAACTCGCTCGCCGCCAACGAACCCGGCCTGAGGTGGGCGGGATCATCGGCATTCTCCCCGTAGGCGATCGCGGCGAATCCTCTTACTCTGGCCACTTCATCCATCCGGGTGAAAAGCTCCGCCTTGCAGAAGTAACAACGGTTCATCGGATTGGCCGCATAGCGGGGATCCTCCAGTTCCGTTGTGGCAACCACCTCGATGGCAACGCCGATTTCTTCAGCTACCCGGATGGCCTCTGCAAGGGAGGCTCGTGGCAGGCTGGGCGAGTCGGCAATGATTCCCGTGGCCTGATCGCCCAGTGTCCGGTGGGCGATCGCCAGGAGGAGCGTGCTGTCGACCCCTCCGGAGTAGGCGATCAGCAGGGGGGCATGACGCCGGAGGAGATCCCCGAGGGCATCCTCTTTGATTGAGAGATCGTTCTCTAGAGATTCCCGCATCACAGATTCAGGCGATTGCAGAGATCCGGGATATCCATCCGGATCCCAATGAAAAACTCGCCGAACTCCGCGTAGTGGGAACTGACCACATCGAAACGCATCTCGTAGACGATGGCCTTGATTTCGCTCGTGGTCTTCGCAAAGAGGGTGACTCCCCATTCCATGTCATCCAGTCCAGTCGATCCGGTGATGAGTTGGAGGACACGACCGCTGTACGTACGACCGATCTTGGCATGGCCTCCCATGAGACGCTTGCGATCTTCAAAGGGGAGGGCGTACCAGTTCAGTTGGTGTTGGCGGCGTTTCGACATCGGGTAGAAGCAGAAGACTGGCCACTCCTGAGCCTCGGGGAGTTCCGGAAAGACACGGCGACGCATATACTTCTCCATGCGGTCATGGAATTCCGCGATCTTGTTCGTGAACTCTGGCGTGCCTGGCTCTACTCCCTCCTGCTTCAGTTCCGTTGAGTATTCCTCCTCGGAGGTCGTGTACTCACTCCTCTCGGTCATCGAGAGCCAGGAGAACACAGGAGTGAGCATTCCGGCCCCCAGCGCCTCCCCGAGCAACTTCGAGCAGCGGTCGGCGACTTGCAGATCAGGAGTGAGCAGCATGAAGCCGAGATCCGCCTTCGGGCTGACAACGCTGTAGGGGAGAAGTTGCGTGCCGGGGAGTCCCTGCATCTCACGAACCAATTTGGCGAGTTGATCACGGCGCTTGCGGCGATCGGCGCTCTCCAGATACTGCCAAGCCTCCTGTTCCACCCTGTAGAAGAGATGCACGACGTGGAGTCCCTCGGTCGGCAGAATCGGGGAGAGGGAGGTGCTGGTGTCGCTCATGGATGGAATTGTGAACAAAATAGAGATTTTGGCAACGCAGTGAAAAAAACCGTTGCATTCGAAGAGGGCGCTTTTAACATTTTCTTCAATATGGCTGATGTATCCAACAAATATCCCGAGAATGTAGCCGGCGCCTTCTACTGCGATGACCAGTGCATCGACTGCGATCTCTGCCGAGAGACAGCTCCCGCTAATTTCACGCGTAACGAGGATGGCGGACACTCCTACGTCTACAAGCAGCCTGAGACTCCCGAAGAGGAGGCTCTCTGCAAGGAGGCCATGGAAGGCTGCCCCGTTGAGGCGATCGGTAACGACGCCTAGTTCCGGCCGGGGAGATCCTCGGGAGGCCCAGAGCTCCGTCTGCTATTCCCGATCATGACGCCAGCCCTCCGCAAAAGGATCCTCCAAGAGTGGAGGGGACTGCCCGGTGCGCCCAGGAGCGACAGGGATGCATCCGTCACTGAAGTCTTGGGGAAGCTCCTCCCCAAACTCGGACTTGAGACCCGGATCAAGGAACAGGATATCCAGTCGGCCTGGCTGGAGATCGTGGGGGAGTTTATCGCGAAGCATTCGCAACCCGAGCGCCTTGTTGCAGGCACATTGATGATCAGGGTTATCCAACCGAGTGTCCGGTATGAGTTGGATCGCGTTTGGAAGCCCGAGATCATCAGGAAACTCCGCGAAACCTTCGGCCAGAAGTTGATCGGCGACATCAAGTTTATCCTGTGAAGACGGAGCGCGTCATCGCCATCAAGGGTCTCCAGGTCAGCACCCACGTTGGGGTTCCTGACAACGAGCGCGAAGCGCCCCAGACACTGCACATCGACCTGAATTTTGCGGCGAGCTCACAGCCCGCTTTGCTGAACGACAACATTGCCCTCACGGTCGACTACCAAGCCGTGAGCCTTAGGGTAGCTGAAATTGCCTCCGAGCGCTCTCGGCAACTCATCGAGACCCTTGCCGACGAGTTGGCCGGCAGACTGATCAGCGAATTTGGGCTCCGCTGGATCGAGGTCACCATCCGTAAGTTCATTCTCCCGCAGACGGACTGGGTCTCCGTGTCGATCCGCCGCGAGTCCGACTAGGATTAAGATCCGCTGGAATTTCTTATTCCACGGCACTCCCTAGTCGAACATCAGGACAATGTAGGCTGCGAAGAGAAGCAGGTGGACGAATCCCTGGAGGATATTGGTCTGGCCCTGTCCGAAGGTGACGACGCAACTCCCCAGCGTGACCGCTAATAGCGTCGTGTAGGTGGGTGAGAGTCCAAGGAGCAGGGGTTTGCCGTAGATCACGCTTATTGCCAGCGCCGCCGGGACGGTGAGGCTGATCGTGGCGAGGACCGATCCTAGGAGGACATTGATCGATCGCTGCATCTGGTTTCTGGAGGCAGATTGAATGGCAGCCAATCCCTCCGGCGCCAGGATCAGGATCGCCACGACCATACCGACCAGATCAATCGGCAGACCGTTCTTATGAACAACAAAATCGAGCAGGTGGGCAAGTTGCTTGGAGAGCAGGACAATCGGGATCAGGTGGAGGATGAGAAAAACGGAATCCATCCATATTGGTTCATGAGCATCAGTCTTTTCACTGCTGTTCGGGCTCCAACCCGCTTCGTTGAAGAAACCTTGGTGAACCCGGGTCTGAACCGCGAGGAAGACACCGTAGATGATCAGCGACATGAGAATCAGGCTCACTGCATGAAGGGTGGAGAACATGCCGGTGCCACCGGAGTGAGTGAAATTCGGAAGAACAAGCGAGAAGAGGGAGAGTGGGAGAATGAGTCCCAAAAAAGAGTTAACCCCTTTCAGGTTGAAATTCTGTTCACTGAATTTCAGCCCCCCCGTGAGTAGAACGATCCCCAAGAGTCCACCAAGCACCACCATTACCACTGAGAACATCGTGTCTCGTGCCAGGGCCGGGTTGTTCCCGTGAAGCATCAGGGCCGAGATCATCAAGACCTCAATGCTCGTGACGGCAAGCGTCAGGATCAGCGTGCCAAGCGGTTCCTTAAGCTTCTCCGCAAGATGATCCGCGTGTCGCAGCACCGAGAATGAGGCCATCAGCATCACCACAAAGAGCCATACAAAAAGGAGGATGCCTCCCAATGCTCCCGGATCGTCATTGAGCAGATCCTTATCAAGGAGGAAGGCTGCCGTGGTGCCATAGCTGACAAGAAGCCCCCACTCTTTTTTCCAGCGATGCATGAGCGGAGGACTTTTTTGGAGATTCACGATGGGGTGTTATGGTAGGGGATGACGCTGATAGTACCATCTGTTTCAAGGATAGCGGCGCGAACGCCAGCGATTTCGGTATACCCCTGCATGCGAAGGGCGGAAATGAGTTCTTCACGCGTGAGTTGGGCGTCGTTGAGAGCCTTCTCGTTAATCTTTCCATTATGGAGAAGAAGCTGTGGGGATCCCTCGATCAAGCGTTCCGCTACCTTGCTGCGGTAGGTGAGGTAACCTGTCAGCCAGTTGGCCCCCACCAGAGTCACCGAGAGGATGAGCCCGGCGGCGACCGAGTTGTCACCTCCATTCATGGAGTTTTGCACCGCGTTACTCAGTACTAGGAGGAGCACTAGATCGAATGGGCTCATCTGTCCGATCTGACGCTTCCCGGTCAGGCGCAGGATCAAGATCAGGAAGAGGTAAACGATCAGGCCGCGGAGGACGAACTCCCACCAAGGCAAAGTTAATGTCCACATCCTTTCGGATTATCTGATAGGTAACCTCCCGACAAGCCGGGGCTTGCCCTGCCCAAAAGAGCGAACGGGTCATCTTGAAAAACTCGCCTTGACCCTCCTCCATCTCTTTCGTAACGTTAGAAGTCGCTAGTCGATGCGGGCGTAACTCAGTTGGTAGAGTGCAACCTTGCCAAGGTTGATGTCGAGGGTTCGAATCCCT
>Ga0114960_10001668_pt1 | contig 17655 bp, 7 predicted proteins | sample C_130625_MF_Meta_FD_92637 | JGI IMG/M metagenome (GOLD analysis project Ga0114960, IMG submission 92637) | Freshwater microbial communities from Lake Croche, Canada to study carbon cycling - C_130625_MF_MetaG | ecosystem: Environmental > Aquatic > Freshwater > Lake | place: Lake Croche, Canada... | reverse complement strand
TTTACTCTTACATCAAATGGTGCATTCTAAACAACAGAATTGGTGTTCAGGAGTACATTGTAAGGCGCGCAAGAGAAGAGAAGTCAGCGATGCTAAGAAATGCTAAAATTAGATTGAGTAACCTTAAGCCAGGAAGATTATTAATGGTTCTTCGTGGTAGAGATAAGTGGATTAAATAACTATGGAATTAAAAAGAAACTTTGCCGCTGGCATAATGAACAAAGACCTCGATGAGAGGCTTATACCTAATGGCCAATATAGAGATGCCAGAAATATACGTGTAGGTACATCTGACGCAACAAATGTTGGTTCCGTACAGAACGTAATGGGTAACACCAAAGCGTCTGGATTGAGAGCCGCTGCATTGGCTATGGGTATCACGTTGCCGGGAACATATACAACCATTGGTTCGTATGTTGATCTAGCAAACAATAATATATACTATTTTGTGAAGGGCATATTTAATATGGTTGTGAAATACCATGAGAATACAAACGGAACAGGAGAGACATATATATTGTTAATAGAAAGCGTTGGTAGAGCTCCGGTTGAATACTTGAAGTTTAGCACTAGTAATTTAATTACTGGCGTTAACTTGGTTGATAATTTATTGTATTGGACAGATGGATTAAACCCACCAAGAAAAATAAATGTAACAAGAACATATGCCTTAGATGGGTTTACAGACAAAGACATTTCTGTGATATTAGCTCCTCCATTGAATGCGCCTACAATTGTAATGAGCAATGATGGCACTGACGTAAACAATATCAGCGAGAGATTTATACGATTTGCTTATAGGTACAAGTACCTTGACAATGAGTATAGTGCATTATCGCCTTTCTCTGACGTTGCATTCTTCCCTAAATTATTCTCATATGACTATGGGACAGGAAGTAACAAGTCCATGGTCAATGTAAACAATACTGTTGATATTACTTTTGACTTTGGAGACAGCAATGTAAAAGAGGTTCAGTTAATATTTAAGGACACGTATTCATTGACAGCAAATATCATTGAGAATATCGCCAAGGCGACAGCTTTATCAAATAAGTTTACATTTCAAAACAACAAAGCTTACGCTGCTTTGCCAGAAGATCAATTGACAAGGTTGTTTGACAACGTGCCATTGAAGGCAAAAGCACAAGAGTATATTGGTAACAGATTATCTTATGGTAACTACACTCAGTTCTATGATATCGCTGACTGTAATCAAGTGCCTATCAATGTTAGTCTTAAGGCTGAATTGAATTCTATACCGGTAGTAACTAAGGGTGTTCCAAGAAAAACATTTAAAAGCGACAGGGATTATGAGTTAGGGATTGTGTATTTAGATGACTATGGCAGAATGACAACTGTTCTTACCTCTGATGGGAACACGGTTCATGTGCCAGCTAGTGCGTCTACAGCACAAAACTTATTGAAAGTAAAGGTAAATAACTATGCTCCTTGCTTTGCAACAAAGTATAGATTCTTTATAAAACAAAACAAATCAGAGTATTATAACGTATTCCCGGTTGATTATTTTCAAGATGGATTATATACTTGGTTCTTAATCCCTAAGTCAGATATTGACAAAGTACAAAAAGATGCTTACTTAACAATTAAGTCTACTGAGTCTGGAGCAACTGGTTCTGCTGAAAGATACAAGATTATTGAAGCAGACATGAAGGCGGTAAATTTCTTAAATAACTCTCCAACAACTCAACCTGAAGGATTTTACATTAAGATTAAATCTGAAGGATCTTTATTTAATAAAATATCCAGGTCTGAAAAAGTTTTTGAAAACAAAGGACAAGCAAATAATAGAGATACTTTTTATCCTGAAGTAACTCTTGGATTTTATCAGGGATATACGGCAATAGAAACTCCAGTATTTTACGGAACTGGCAATAATAAGCTTACTGCCATACCTAATTACAACGGAGCTAATGACGCTAGATATGTTGTTAGAATAACAGGAACAAATACAGCTGGTATAAGCACATTTAGTTATTTTTTGTTTCCTAATTTATCTACACCAATTGAATCAAACATTGCTGTAAACAAAGATAGCGTAGGATTGAAGAAAGGTAATCTTTTAAAAGATGCCTCTGGTAGATCCGTAGGCCTTATTATATTTGGATCAACATCTGGATATACAATTGGGGATTCTTGGAGAATAAATTGTAGAAGTGATTCTGGGGGAACCAATGTTTTTGGAGGACCTATTAACTTTAAAACAATTAATCAAAGAGATGGTGGTTTTGCTCATTTAGCTTTAGATAACATAAAAGCTGGAGATACTATTAGAATAGATGTATCTGAAAGCGAAGGCGCAGCAGATCAACCAGAACAAACATTTATTGCTTCTTCTGATTATATAAATATTGAAGAGTGGTTTTATGAAGATCAGATTTATACTAAATTCAAACAATATTCTGAAGACGGAGTAAATCATGGTTCATTTAATGTTTTCTTTAGAAAATATGGATATGGTTTATCGCCAAATCCTATTCAAATGTATATCAAAGGATATGATGTAAATAGTCAAAAAGATTTTTCAAATGGAGGTGGTTATAATTCAATTCCTCAAAATACAATTACATTTAAAATTACTTATATTTCTGCTGGTCAATCCCCTATAGTACTTGAAACAATTGGAAAGGATAATAACTCTGAGATATTCTATGAGATACCAACGACATATCCTATTGTAACTGCTTCCGATGGAGTTACAAAGCTTCATAAGTCAAATATTTCTGGAGATGTTGGGCAAGTATTAAATGGTATTGCAACATTGCAGATTAATGACTTTAATGCATTCTCTTTTGGTAATGGGGTTGAGAGTTATAGAGTTAGAGATGATTTTAACCAGCCTATTATGGGGAATACTCCAAGAGTTAACTCATACATTTCTAACTATGCGCAAAGCAATGCGAAGTCTGGCATTACATATTCACAAATATATCAGTCTGAGACATCTACTAACAGATTGAATGAGTTCAACTTATCGAAAGCTAACTTCAAGTTTTTGGATAGAGCATATGGCTCCATTCAAAAGCTGCACTCAAGAGATACTGACTTAGTTGTATTTCAAGAAAATAAAGTATTTAGAGTTCTTTACGAGAAAAACTTACTAAGCGATGCTATTGGCGGAGGCGCAATATCTTCTATTCCTGAAGTACTTGGTACCCCCGTGCCTTATATGGGCGAATATGGTATTAGCTTGAACCCTGAGAGTTTTGCGAAGTGGGGATCTGACATCTTCTTTACTGATGCCAGAAGAGGCACAGCGATGAAGCTTGACGAGTCTGGATTGTTTGAGATATCTTCTCAAGGCATGAGGGACTGGTTTAGAGATTTATTCTCAAGTGGGCCAGACACACAAAAGATTGGTGCATATGATCCTTATGATGCCGTGTATGTATTAACAAGCAACACAAAGACTGTGAACTTGTGTACATACTCTGTCAACAAAACAGTTTTCTTCATCGAAGGAACTGCCGGAACATATGACACATTTATTATCACTGCATCTCAGAACTGGACTGTGTCATTGATTGACAATGGTTTTGGAACTGGATGGGCTACGCTTTCTCAAGTTGCTGGCACAGGTAATAAGCTTATTAAAGTTACGCTTACGTCAAACATTGGTGCCGGTGCTTCAAGGTCTATAAGGATTAGAGTGAATGCCTGCGGAACATTCCAAGACGTGATATTGACTCAGTCTAACAAGCCTGCTGTTATTAAGACAGTTGTGGTTGCTAATGGTGGTCAAATATCTCAACGTGGCGCACAAACACAACAGAACGTGAATTGGACAAGCTCAGGATCATCAGGAGCTTTGTACTCAAACGTAGTAATGCAACCAACTGGATTGTCATTATATTCTCAAAGCGTTGGCGTGGTAGGACAGGGCAATATCCCAGCGATTGGAGATACTGTTACACTTACATCTTACACCGAACCTACAAACGCACAAGGATCCAATATAAAGATATTTAATCCAAGCTTGGGTAACAAAGTATATTCGTTAGATACAAATGCAACCTATGACCCTGCAAACGTAGATTCATTGATTGCAGCATCTACTGAGATTACACCAGTTTATAGCGCAGGAGTTTACAATGCAAACTTTAACTATGCAGCGAATGGTACTAATTTATACTTAACTTGGGACTATAGAAACAAAGTAAACATTCCAAGTGTTGGATCGTCTACATCATCTGGTACATTGAACCCTGAAATTATTGAGCTTAACTATGGTTCAAGCGTAGGGAATGTGCAGTTAAAATACAACGCAGGTGTTGGTGCTTCTAGGTTTGTTTTGTATGATGCAAACAACAACTTAATAAATGATAGTGGATATGTTGGACTAAACAGTTTAGCAAACTATAATGCATTGGTTGCATTGGGCGTTGACAATATAAACTTAAGCTCACCGTACAATGGCTCCGTTAATAATGGTGTAGGGTTCTTGACACAAGTTAAGCAAACAACAGGAAGTTATTTCTTGTATGTTTACTCTCCTATTGCCAGCACAACATGGTCATTCCAAACATACGCAACTACACTGAGGTCAATTGCAATGGGGACAACGCCTTATACTACTTCAGCACTTGCGTGCGGAGGAAGCACAAGTACAACTATATATTATAATGGACAAAATAGCATACCTTCTGAAGGAAACATTATTTACACTAATTCTACCGGAACAACATTGTTTGCTGGAGACAGTAAGTATTACTATATCTCTGGTTATGCGTTAATGATTGATAACTTTGGTGTTGTTCTATCAGTAACCGCTTGCGGATGTACTGAAGTTGCTGTACCAGTTGTTATTCAAGGCAATGTAGAATTCATCCAAGGTAATGATGTAAGCATTAAAATAGCTGCAACAAATAACCCGACAAGTTTTGCTGTGTCAACTACATCGTCTAACTATGCCATTGATGGTGGAATAGTTGGTGGCGTTGTTACTGGTCAGAACCCAAATACATTATTGTATGAGAATGTTGTGGTTAATGTTGGTCAAGTTCTCTATAAATGCTATGTTACTGGTACAATATCAGTTGTAACTGGATCAGACGTAACCTTCTCGCTAGTAGGTCCTTGTCAAAACAATAGTATGCCAGCAGGGTTAACACTTGACACTGCAACAGGATTAATTTCTGGGACAGCGTCTGGATTTGGGCAATATAACTTAACTGTGACAGTAACTAATTGCGTAGGAACAAGTACACCAAACACATTTACAATCACTGTCAATAATCAACCGGTAAATTATGTACCTATTCAAGTGGATAAGGTTAATAATCAAGTGAGCGCATCATTGTGCTGCGCTATTGCTGTGCCTACATTTGTCACTATGTACTCAAATGGATACACAGTATTCCCAAGGGTTGATGACATTGTTTACGAAGATCAAAATGGTGCTACGCCATTGGCAGGCAATAACAAATGGTACTTAATAAACAATGGTCAGGCAATAAAGGTTGATAATATTGGTAACGTAGTTGACGTATTTAATTGCGGAACCACAACGACCACTACTACTTTGCCAGCAGGTAATTATTATAGCGCAACATTGTGCGGTACTACATACAGTGACATATTGCTAGATGCTTATTCTCAATCAATATCAGTAGGAAATGTATTGAAGTCGTCTGACGGAAACTGCTGGACAATCACTGCGGCTGTATCAGCTCAGCCTTATGGGTATTTAATTCCTAATCCAAGAGTTCTTTACGCAAACTGTGCAACGTGTATTGGTACAACAACTACCACGACGACTACAACAACCACAACAACGACTGCACCTGTATTCACTGGATACCTTATGGATTTAACGGGATATAGCACTCAGTATAGTTCTTGTTCTTTAGGTGTAAACTCAACTACATTTTACCATAACGGAGCTAGCGCATATCCTGCGCTTGGAGACTTCATCTATACCAACTCAATAGGTACTTTGCCGTTCAATGGATTGAATAAGTGGTATTATGTAAATGAAGGCGCAAACAAATACGCCTTACAGATATCTATTACAGGATTAGTTCTTGCAAAGTATAACTGCGCAACCACTACAACAACTACAAGTACAACGACAAGTACAACCACGAGTACAACAACAAGTACAACGACAAGTACAACAACCACCACAACAACAGCGCCTCCTGTTTACAATGTAAGCTTAGCGTTTGGATTAACGTCTGGCGCATCATGTGCGTCAAGCGCATTCACTGGATACTACTATACCAATAACTTTGGCTCTACAGGATCTTTATACACCAATGCTGGAGGAACAATACTTGCGCCCTCTGGATGGTATAAGAGAGACTTAGGTGGAGTATTCGCAACGTTTCAGTGGGACGGCACACAATGGATATCAGCACTAGATTGCCCTTAATCTATCTCTCAGCCCAACCTGCCACGGACTATTATGCCTGGCAGGTTGAGGTTTACTTAAATAACTTTACATCTATGGGAATAGATGAGAAGGATATTTATGTTGTCGCAGCCATAGACATTGATTTGCCGGCATCTTGGCTGAGATGCCAGAGAATGTATCCAAAAGTAAATTTAATTTACGCAGAGGACACGAGAGATAACAAAGGTTATGCGCCATCTATACAGCCGCATATATTAAAGAAAGTGTGTCACAAATTTCCAGATAACTGTGACATCTTTTATCACGATTGTGATTTTTTATTTACAAGGCCGATGAATTTTGATACGCATAGATACGATAATATCTGCTATTTATCCGATACGATAAGTTATATTGGCGCAAAGTATATCAAAAGTAAGGGCGAAGATGTCTTCTTAAAAATGTGTGAGTTAGCTGGCATTGACCATCATATTGTTGAAGCCAACGAAATGATGAGCGGTGGTGCACAAAAACTACTGAAGGGCGTTGACGCTGATTACTGGCAAGAGGTTGAGGATATTAGCAATGCGCTGTACTTTGGCCTTGGAGAACTAAAAGATAAAAAGAAACACGGTGACCCTTACGGTGTGCAGATATGGTGTGCCAGTATGTGGGCCGAGCTATGGTGTTTATGGAAACGAGGCATAGAAACTAAAGTTGTGCCAGAGTTTGACTTTGCATGGGCAACGTGTGGCGCACCAAGATGGGACAAAGTTAGCTTTTATCATAATGCCGGAGCCATAGATGACAGCACTGGTATGTTTGTAAAGGGCAAATATGTCAATGTAGATCCAATCGGATTGGATATAAAAGGATTAGATCCAAACAGGTGTTCTTACTTGTATTGGAGGTGGATTGAGAACTCCGCCAAAAAAAGATTAAATTTGCAGTAATGGCGAACTATACATTAACATACTCTCCCGTCTTGGCTGGATGGACATCATTTCATTCTTACTTTCCTGATTGGATGGCAAATATGAATAACAACTTCTACACGTTCGTTAATGGCGAAATATGGAAGCACAATACCAATTCAGTACATAATAACTTTTATGGGACGCAATACAACTCTTCTGTAAGAACAATATTCAACGATGCGCCTGACGAACAGAAGATGTTTAAGACATTGCATCTTGAGGCAAGCGATAGTTGGGGAGCTCAAGTTTTATCTAATCTTGGATCCGGCAATATTAACAATGATAACTTTGTAAAAAAGGAAGGGATGTGGTTTGCTTATATCCGCAGAGAGGACAATGAGTCGAATACAGTGTACTTATCGGCTCAAGGAGTATCTGAAGTTTTGCTTGTTTCTTCTGGCGCTGGCTTTGTAGACATTACATTTGCCGGAAAGGTTGGAGATAATGTCAATCTAAATAGCCCTGGTAGATTTAGCGGTGACATCATTTATAGAATCAATGGATCATTAGCCGCAAAAGCAAAGTGTGGTATGGCATCTACAAAGACATACAACCCTGTAACAAACAGGACAGTTATACGAATTATTGCTGACGCAACAGGAACTCTTGTTGCGCCAACTGTAGGCGACTTTATTTTGTCCGTAAAGAATTCAGTATCAGAATCATTTGGACTAAGAGGCTATTATATGGATGTACAATTAGATAGTACAAACACTGATTCTATAGAAGTTTTTCAAGTATCTTCAGAAGTATTTAAAAGTTACCCTTAATTTAGTATCTTTGCATTAATATGAAGTTTGAAACAAGAGTCATTTCAGAATCTGATTACGAGAACATTTTAAAGAAATGGTGGAAAGATTGGAGATGGGATGCCCCTGCGAGAGATTTCTTACCTTTTAATTTAGAAGGAGTTATGGTTTCAAAAGATGGCGTAGATATCTGTGCCTGCTTTTTGTACATGACAAACTCAAAGATTTGCTGGTTAGAGTTTATCGTTAGTAACTTTGAAGTAAAAGATAAAGTATTGAGGAAGAATGCGTTAGCGTATATGATTGAGGTTGTGAAAGCAATGTCAGTCTTATCTGACAAAACATACATCTACTCGTCAATGAAGAACCCTTCATTGATAAAAAGCATGAAAGAATTTGGCTTCTTGGAGGGTTCTACAGGATGCACAGAATTAGTATTTATAAAACAATAAAACATGGCTGCATTAACATCTACATTGGTTGCAGGAGCTGGATTGGCTCTTAACGCATATCAAACATACGAAGGAGTACAACAAGAGAAGGCTGCTGCTAAGTCAGCTGCTGACATTGGAGCACAACAAAAAATGTTGGCTGAACAAAACAGAGTTGCTGGCGTACAAGTGCCACAACTTGGTTATCAGTTAGCGCAACAATCGGGTGCTCAAAGAACAGCGAATCAGGTGCAGGCATTACAAGGTGCTGGCGCTGCTGCTGTATTAGGTGGCTTGCCAGGTGTTGGCCAGCAAGGTACTGCACAAGACTTACAATTGGCTGCTCAACTTGATCAGGCTAAATATGAGAGAGATACATTTGTTGCACAACAAGAGCAAGCGATGCAAGCTCGTAAGATTGCACAACAAAATGACTTCTTAACATCTCAATTACAAGGAGCTCAAATGGCAAGAGCACAAGGTCAGGCAAATATTAACGCTGGTCTTACTGGTGCTGCCGGAACTATTGGAGAATTGGCTGTTCAATATGAGAAGAATAGACCATTGTATGAGAAAGATAAAACTCCTGCAAAAACAATAAATACCATTGCAACAGAAAAACAACAATCAGTAAATCCAGGTATTTTAACAGGTCCGGAGAGTGGTTTAGTTACGGCTACAGAAGCTGGATTGTCTGCTCCTGCTCCAAGACTTCAAGCAAAATATTGGGAGAATTCACAATACAATCCTTTGGCTACATTTCAAAGAAACCCAAATATTGGTCAATCAGTTAGCCCATTTCAAAGCACATATGATAATGATTTGTTTGGCGCATATAATCCATTAGTTAAATAATTATGCCAGAATATTCACAATACCAAGCCACCAACCCAATTGATTGGGGCGGCATAACACAGAACATATTAGAGAAACTTGACAAAGTAGAAGAAGGAAGAGAAGCCAAACGAGTTGAGTTAGATAAACAATACTCTGACGTAGTATCTATTGTAGACAAGTATCAAGGATCCAAGTCTCCTACGTTCAATCAGTTTGTAATGGATGGCGCAAACAATGTAAGAAATTTCTTGTATGAACAAAACCAGTTGCTTAAAAGAGGAGTTATCACTCCAAGCGAGTACTCAAGAATTGTATCAACTAGTAAAGATGGTTGGGGCAGGCTTGCTGACATGACTAAGCAATACGATGCAAACTATGAGGAAGGATTGAAGAGAGTTGAAGAAGGCAAAGCTGCCGGTCAAGAATTATATCAAAGACAAATGACAGCTGACTTACTTAACTTAAAAGGTAAGACTACATTTATGAATCCTAAGGATGGCAGAATGTACATTGCTAAAGTTGATCCAGTAACCGGAAAGGCTATAGGTGACGCTGATTTATATGACGTTCAAACTATAAATGCCGGATTGAATCAGAACGTAGACAAGCTTAATGTTTCTAAAGAAGTAAATTCATATGTTGAAAAATTAGGGTCAGAGGCAAGAATGGTTAATGGGAAATACGTTATCTCTCAGGCAATTAGAGGTAAGTTTAATAGCAAAACTAAGCCAGAGATTATTGATGCCATCACAAACAACCCAAGAAAGGCTGCAAGTGTATTGGCTGACAATACTGACGAGAAATATTCTTTCACAAACAATGCTAAAGAAATTCAGGCAATTAATAGCCAGATTGAAAAGCTTGCTTCACAAAGAGAATCTGTGAAATCTGAGGCAGACAAGAAAGCAATACAAAAAGAAATTAATACTTTATCTTCTCAACGTGACAAAACAATTTTGCTTGTAAGAGATGAGAATGGTATCTTTACACCGAAGTTAAGCGAAGAGCAAATGGCTAAAGCTAAATCAATTGTGAACGATGTAATTGAATCTCAGATTGATTATAAGGTAGAGAATCCGGAAAAGGTTACTCAAATGACTGCTTCTGAAAGAAAAGAAATAAGAAAAGATCAAGAAGGAGAAGAGATTGCTAATAGGAGGTTAGAGCAACTTAGAGCTATGGACAATCCAAAAACAAGAAACCAAGCAATTGGATTAGTGTTAGATGCTCCAGTAAAAGATGTTATAGCTGGATATGATGGATTTAGAGTTACTAATTTAATTGAGAAAAATGGTAAAAGATATTGGGAAATAAGTAAACCGAAAAAAGACACTGAAGGTAATTTAATTAGAAACTCAAAAACAAAACAAATAGAAATGGAAAGAGTTAATATAGATGCTGGAACTGGTGAAGATTTTTATAACACAGCTAATTTATTTGCAAATCAAAAACCAGGAGCAAAAGTAGCATACCCAGATTTTACTCCAATTAGGTATAATAATCAACAAAGTAAAAAAGGAATATTAAATTAAAATGCCAGGATCAAAAGAATTATACGACAAGCTATATAGCGAGCAATTATACACAAATAGCTACAATGATTTTGTTGCTAAATATGGAAATGAAGAAGGCCAAAATGAATTGTATAAAAAACTTAGTGAGCAAGAATTATATACAAACGACATAAATACTTTTAAAAACAAGTATTTCTCTGACGTAAAAAAAAAAGACGTTGGGGCATCTGTTTCGTCTTCGGGTCAACCAATTGGTTTGTCGGCATCTCCAAAGAATCCATCAGCGTATAATAAAGGTATTGAGTCTAGGGACTGGCAAGCACACCAAGCCTTAACCCGTTCTTTACAAGAGGCTGCGCAAAAGAATGATGCAGTAGGGATAAAGAATGCTCAATCACAACTTGAGCAATTGCGCGCCAGTAATCCAACCATTGCTTCTGATCCATTACTTAATGAGGATCTACAGACTGCAAATAAGTTTATTAAAGCAGCTCCTGTTCAACAACAGCCAGCAGTTAAGTTCCCAACAAGAGATAGAATACCAGATCAAGAAGTAGATAAAGCAATAAAAGGCAAAGCATATGTTGATGTTAGTCAATTAGTTAAGCCAGGAAATTTAAATGTAGATGAGAAAGTAAGCGAGTTTAATAAAGAGTTTGGATCATTAGGTGTTCGGTTTGAGAAGACAGATAATCCTATTGCCGGCACTTTTGAAGGCCAAATTACAGCTATTGCAGATAATGGCGAGCAAATGCCTGTAATGATTTACAGAAATGAACTTGCTGCTAAAAAAGAAAAAGAAAAGTTACAAGATTTCTTATTTAAAAATAGTGGCGGTGTTAATAAAAAAGAATTAACCCCAACTCAATTTTTGTCAATGGCTGAGAATGGCGTATCTCCAGAAGATGAGAATAGATTCAAAAGGATTTATACAAAAGAGAATGTAGATAAAAGTTTAAAGTTTGTAAATGACCAACTACAATATTCTTCAAACACAATGAATGATATCAAAAAAGAAATTGATGGTATCAACAAAGAAGCTGAAGATATTGCCGCAATTGTTTCAACGCAAGGTATGACTCCTGAGTTAAAAGCAAAAGCAGATGATATTCAATTAAGATATAATGAGAAAAGCAAAGAGTTTGAAAATCAAAAGAATCATGCAAAGACAGTGTTTTCGCTTGCTGATGCCGGAACTAAATCTCTTGCAGCTCAGAATGTTAAGCTCTTAAAAGAAGAAGGAAATATTTTTGGTGCATTATACAATTCGTTATTAAATGGTTCAAAATCATTGGCTTCGGGTGCTGTATATGCTGCATTAGAAGGGACAGATATTCTTACAATGGGCTTGACAAATGACGCTCAAAAAACACAATATGAAAAAGACGCAAACAAATGGCTTAATGATAAATTCAATGAACTAAAGTTATCATCTACGACTGAAGAATATAAAAATGATCCAAATCATAAAGTAAGATCTGCCTTATTTTCTGTGCCAGAGATGTTCCCTGCGTTTACTATACCAGGTGGATTTGTTGCTGGCAGGACTTTACAAGGTATTGGCAGAAGAATGGAAGAGTACGACAATAATCCAGAAATGAAGAATGTTCCAAAAGAAGAGAAGTTTATCTTATCTGGATTAAATTCATTTGTAGAAGCTAAGTTAGAGAATGTGGGTATTACGCAAGCGTTTTCTAAGGCAGGGTTAGCAAATTCATTATTGTTAAAGTCTATGGCTAAGTGGGCTCCTAAATCTGGCATCAATGGCCTGAATAGAATATTAAACACAGAGATTAATAACTTAGCAATAAAAGGTGCATTAAATACTGCCGGAGCAATGATTGGCGAAGGAGAAACTGGCGCATTACAAAGTGCATCTGAAATGGCTTCAAATGAGTTGTACAATATTGCAAAAGAAAAACAAATATTCAAAAACCCAAATACGACTAAAGAGTTATTAGGTAAAGTATGGGAAGATGCTGAGATGGAAGCATTGGGTGGTATGTGGATGGCAGGAGTTGTAAACATAGCTACCAACACAGCTCAATACACCCTTGGCAAAATGCTTGACAACCAAACATTTAAGTTAGCCAAAACAATTATTAATGATAAGGCAACTAAAGCGTCTTTTGTTGCTGACTTAAAAACAAAGATAGCTAAAGGCGAAATAACACAAGAGAAGGCTCAAAGTTTATTGACATCATTCAATGAGGCTAACGCTATTGTTAGTCAAATGCCAGAGAACATCAGCGTAGAGAATCAAAGAAAAGCATATGATTTGATTGCAGAGAAAAGAAAACTTGCGTCTCAAATAGAAGGCAAGGATCCAAATCTTACATCAAACTTAAAAAAGAGAATTGCAATAATAGACAACCAATTAATAGATATATCAAATGCCATTCAAGAGCAAGGCTCAGGTCAAGTACCTGTACAGCCAGAAACCGGAGTTAGCCAAAAAGTGGAGCAAGGAGTTCCCGAATCAAAATCTCAAGTCGTTGCCGAAGAAGGCAACAAAGAGCTTGACGAAAAAATAAAAGCATTAGACGAAAGAGATGCAAGAAGCATAGAGGCCGTTATGCCTAATAATCCAAATCATAAAACAAATGGATTAGGAGTTACAGTAGGGCAAGAATTTGATCCAAGGTTAAATATTGTTAGAAATTCAAATACTGATGATAATTATGATGGAAGAGAAGATTATTATTCTGCTATAACTAAAGTTATTAAACCAGCAGAATTTGACGAAAATGAAAAAATGACTAAAGCTGCTGAGGTAGAAACTACAATATTTAATACTAAAGAAGATGCAGATAGGGCAATAGAAGCAAAATATGAAAAAGTAAAATCTTCAGTTGGCAAGAAACAACAAGCACTAAAAGAAGCCAAGGCCCCATCAGTCAGCCAAGAAGTAAAAGACTTAAGGGCTAAAGAACAAGTAGAGTACGAAGAAGCTATCCCTAACATAGAAACATTTAAAGTAAATGGTGAGATAGACGAGACTCTTATGCCTGCTGAAGATCAGGCAAAGTACAATGAGATTTATGACAAGTATGATAAATTAATCAGTCCTTTGTTAGCTGAGAAGCCTAGGGTACAGGAAGCTAAAGCGCCATCAATACAAGAAGAAGGCACAAGATTGCCAGAACAGAAAGCTGAAGGAGTAAGAGGCGAGCCTACGATTGAAGAGGAAGCTAAAAAGAAATCAGCGTTTGATCAGGTTGAAGGCGGCGTTGAGGCTAAACAAAAGTCTCTTGACACTTTTGAGAAGACAAGAAAGCGTGGTCAAAAAACATTTGCAGAAGCAAGAGAAAATGCTATCAGTACATTAAAGAAAACATTCGCATACGAAAGAGCTGACGACATTCAAAGAAATGAAATGGAGCGTGAGCTACGCACAGAGCTTGGAGAGAAACTTAAGAAAGCCCCATCTGTAAATAAGATACTTGGTAAGATAAAAGACATTACTAAAGTAACTATAAATGAAGCAGTTGCATTAAAAGAGCAAATTAAACTACAAGCAAAAGCTGCAAAAGGTGCTGTTAAATATGTAAATGAATTAAGAAATTCAATTATGAATGAATTAAAAGATTTACAAAAAAAGGGAAAGATATCAACTAAACAATTGACATCTCTTTTAAAAGCAGCTTCAAGATTAAATGTTCAAAACCCACTCGCTGTTAGCAGATTTGTTGACAGAATGGTTAAGGTATTTAACGATGCCGAATATGCTGAAAAAGTATCAGAAGCACAAAAAATAGCAAAGAGAATAGCAAAAAGTATTAAAAATGCAGACGTTCAGCCAAGCAATAGGAATATGGCTAAGAACTTCTTGCTTGTCAATCCAAGAGATGTAGACAATATAGATGAGTACTTAGATAAAGCTAAAGAAGTATTGATGTCTGTTGCTGCTAATGCCGGACTAAAAACACCTGCCGATATTGAAGCTGTAAATAAATATAGTGCAGCGCAAATTGAACAGCAGAATCAGAAGAGAATGGATGAGATGAAAGAAAAGTATCAAGAATTATTTGATGCCAGAATTCTTTCTGACAACATGACCGAGAAAGAAATGCTTGAAGCAATTAAAAATATTGACATATCTGAAAATGAAGAGCAACAAGACGAAGAAGTTGTAAAAACACTTGCAGAAATATTTGATGATATTAAAGATGTTGCCAAACAAATACTTGAGACTGGAGAAGACCCGATAACAGGAGAGATAGTTGATATGCCTGAAGCGAAAAAAAGCATAATTAAAAAGTTCTTAGAATTAGACTTAAGTGTATTATCAAACAAAGAAGCAAAGCTTGCTGTAGAAAGACTAGACAACTTCATAAATAATTATATTACCGAGGGAATGGAGGGTCTTGTAAATAAAGCAATAGGAGCAGAGGCCGCTAAAGAACTTGAAGAAACAGGAATGAAGGCAAGGCCATTAAGACTTTATTTTTCTGAATGGTTTGCATCATTTATGGCTTCTCAAATTTGGAACTTACATAAATTAATTGAAACACAATTTGTTGGTCAATCTAAAGATAGGGCGATATCAACTGTTTCTGGCATATATGGTGTAGAAAAAGGAGTAAACATAGCAAACACAATATCTAACGAGGCTATTGATAAATATGTAGCGAAATTTGGAAAAGAAGAAGATTTCTTTACATTAGAGAATAATTACGAAAGAGGAATTGCTGCATTGTTGTTTAGAGATAATGGTGATGAAGATTATTTTGAAGATCAAAAATCATTAATACAGCAATCTATAGATAAGATGTTAAAGTCTAAAGATAAAAAAACTGTTAAAAAAGCAGAAGTAGCTCAAAAAGTATTTGATAAATTAATAAAGGATGCAAAAAATGGACAAGAAGTTATGGATAATGCCAGCGAAACAAATAGAGATGCTGTTTTTTGGTGGATTAATAATTGGGATAATCATTATTCAGATTTTGAAGAAGTATCTAAAAATGTTTACAATGATGATCTTGGAAAGGATGCAAACTTTACATCTAAAACTTACAAAAAAGAAGATCCAAATGAAAAAACAGATATTGATTTATTAGATAAAGGGTCAGCGTATAGAATGACTACTGGAGATTATACAGTAAAGTCTAAGTCTGGATCATTAATGAAAACAAAGAAAGTAAAAACTCTTCCAGAAAATAGAATTTTAAGTTTTGATTTTGACATTAATCAGGCAAATGCATTCAGATCTGCAATGGTTGATATAAAAACAGCTGCGTCAATCAGGCAAGTAGAAGGATTTATAAACTCTCCATCATTTATGAAACTTGGGCCAAAAGAAGATATGCAATTATTAAAGGCAAGGATTAATACTTGGATTGCAACAGAAAGAGGTAAATCATTCGCCAGCAAATCAGACTTTGATAAAGCTATAAAATTATTAAAAGCATCTTCAGCAATTGGTACAACAAGAGCATTACTTAGTATTGCCCAACCTATTGCTCAAACTGTTCCAGTTGCAATAAGTACATTAATAAATTCCGGAAGTAGGCTTATGTTATTAAATAATTCTATGAAGCAATTTATAAACTCTTCAGGCATGGCAATCGCAAACAGAGGTGCAGAGTCTTCGATGTCATTAAGTAGCGAGAATAAAATAATTGAGGAAGCATCAAAAAATAAGGGATTAAGGGCAATATCTGCAATTAGTAAAATACCTAAAAAGGGTTTAACTTATGCGTTAGCTAAGCCGGATGTTGGAATTGCAAAAATGTCTTTCATTGCATATTATGCTCAAAAGGTAGGCAAGAGGGTATATCAAATAGATTGGACTGAAGAAGCTAAGAATCCAAATGAAGATGCATTAAGATACGCACAACAAATGGTTGATAGGCAGCAAAACGTATCAAATGCAAACCAAATGGGTAATATGTTTACATCAAAAGAACCATTAAATCAAGCTTTTAGAATGATTGCATTTCCTTTAGCTACATTCTCAATGAACCAAAAAGCGAGAATGCAGTCTGATATTATTACACTTGCGGCAAGAAAAAAATCAACATCAGAAGACAAGAAGGCGGCAGCATTATCATTAGCTGGACTTGTTTCTGAAATGTCAACATACTTAGCAATTAGGTCGGCAATAGGATATGGCTTGTATTCTTTATCTTTATCACTTATGGGTCTTGGAGATGATGACAAAGAGGAAGAAAAGAAAAAGAAATTCCAAAGAATAATGACAAATTCAGCAGGAACTATTGCAGCTGACTTATTCTCTCCTTTGCCAATGTCTAATAATTCAATGCTTGATATTGCAAACTTTGCTTTAGATAAATATTATGGATATAAAAACGAAGGCAAAGAAGAATATACAGAAAAAGAAAAAGAAGAGATAAAAAGATATCAAAAAGAAGGATGGCAATTGCCAGAAAAATACAGCGCACCAATGGCTGAGGAACCAATGCAATTTTATACGCCTGACAATATTGATGAAACATCATTAATGGGTACAGGTGGAATTGCAATTTCAAAAATTATTCAATCAAGTGATTTTGAAAAAATGGCACTTACTGGAAAGTTTGAGAAAGAATCATATGGCAAAAAGAGAACAAAATACTTGCTTCCACAGGATCAAAAAGTTTTAAAACATTGGGCAGCTGTTCCAGCATTATACAACATAGGTTTTATGCCAGCAGAATTAAATGCTATCGCAAATAACTTAATGCAAATTGCACAGAAGAGGGCCCTTACAGAGAAGGAAATGGAAAAATCAAAATAAGTGAGTGATTCTCGCTATTTGGCCATTGCGTTTGCAATGCAGGAAGCCCTCAATAG